>ERZ857693.1127-NODE-1127-length-36235-cov-17.263516_pt1 | contig 36235 bp, 33 predicted proteins | sample MGYA00519765_ERZ857693 | MGnify/ENA primary metagenome ERZ857693 (study PRJEB31778, sample SAMEA3449354) | human gut metagenome | biome: human gut; feature: human-associated habitat; material: faeces | place: United Kingdom | collected 2010/2012 ... | reverse complement strand
TTTTGAAATGGGGACGGTTCCTTTTTTAAAAAGGAACCGTCCCCATTTCAAAAATAGTTGCAAATAACAATAAATAGTGTATAATAACTATATAAAAAATAAAAAGGAGAAAAACAATGTCTTTTTCACAAGAAGTAAAAGAAGAATTGAGTAAATTAAGCAATTTAGCTAACAAAGAAGAAGTGAAATACGAATTTTTAGGTTACATATCAAGTGATAATACAATTATAGAAAATAACACAATCAAATATACAACAGAAAGTGATTACAACATAGATAGATTTGGAAAAGTGGCTAGAAATATAGGCTTTGAAGATTTTGAAATAAATGTTAATGGAAAGATTTTTTCGATAGAAATAAATGAAAGTTTAGAAAATAGTTTAAATAAAATTCGGACTAGCAAATTTTTATGTGGCAAATGTACAAAACATTGAAAGAACTAATTTACAAGCATTTATGAGAGGATTATTTATGGGAGCAGGTTCTATAAATAATCCAGAAAAAAAATATCATTTAGAATGTAAAACTAGAGATGTAAATGGTGTTAAAAGTATAGTAGATACAATGAAATTAAATGATATAATTTTAAAACAAAGAGAAAATGTTTTATATATTAAAGAAGGCGAGGAAATATCTAAATTTTTAGCGTTTATTGAAGCTGTAAAGTCTGTTATGAAGTTTGAGGAAATAAGAGTCGAAAGGCAGATGAATAATAAAGTAAATAGATTGGTGAATTGTGAAACAGCTAATTTGAATAAGGTTTTAAATGCATCTGTTGAACAAATAAATGCTATAAAAAAATTAAAGGAAAATGGCAAATTTGAAAAAATGGAAGATGGTTTAAAAGAAATTGCAAATTTAAGATTAGAAAATCCTGATATGCCACTTGTGGAGTTAGGAAAAAAATTGAGCACACCAATAGGAAAATCTGGAGTTAATTATAGATTGAAAAAAATACAAAAATTAGCAGAAGAGTAAATCTAAAGAAAAAAGGGGAAAAATATGGAAAATAATGAGGAAAAAAACGGAATTATAATAGAAGAATTGCTAAAAAAGCTTAGAGAAAGCAAGGGATGGACGTACAATGATGTTGCATATAATTTAAATGACACCAATATACTTACAGAAAACATAAAAAAGATGGAAAGTGGATTAGAATATCCTGATTGGGATGTAATGTATAAATTATCTGAATTATATAATGTACCAATTGAAGAGTTTGTGAAAGCAAAGGAATATAGCTATGAAAAATTAAAAAATTCTTTTTCAATGACAATCATAAAATGGGTGAATTATTTGTTTGGAATATCATTTAAAGTTACATATGTATTACTTGTTATTTTTTACTTTGTTGCAGCAATTCGGAAGTTTAATGTTTTTTGTTTCCCAAGCTGAAAAATGTGTAGAGCAGATAAGAAAAGATAAAGAAACAAATTGGTCTATTTCAAGTATGTTAGATAGTGAACCAAATATGAAAATGAAGGAGATAGAAAATGAAGAAATTAGGGATATATATTCATATACCATTTTGCAAACAAAAATGTTTTTATTGTGATTTTGTTTCTTATGCAAACCAAGATAAATATTTCCAAAAATATGTACAAGCATTGAACAAAGAAATAAATAATTTTATAGATAACAATGAATTTGAGGTTCAAACAATATATATTGGCGGTGGTACGCCATCTTTAATTGATGCAAAATATATTGAAGAAATATTACATATATTTGAAAAAAGAAATTTGCTAAAAGAGGTAAAAGAAGTAACAATAGAAGTGAATCCAGGAACTGTAACTGAAGAAAAACTAAGAAATTATAAGAATTCAGGTGTAAATAGATTAAGTATTGGACTTCAAAGTACAGAAGATAAAATACTTAAGCAAATAGGAAGAATACATTGTTATGATGACTTTTTAAATACATATAAAATGGCAAGAGAAGTTGGATTTAAAAATATAAATGTTGATTTGATGATAGGACTTCCAAATCAAAAAATTTTAGATGTTAAAAATTCCTTAGAAAAAATTATAAAATTAGAGCCAGAACCACCAAATCATATATCGGTTTACTCATTAATTGTTGAGGAAAACACACCAATTGAAAAAATGCTTGAAAGTGGAGAATTGGAGTTGCCTGATGAAGAACTAGAAAGAAATATGTATTGGTATGTTAAAAATTTCCTTGAACTAAATGGATATAAACATTACGAAATATCAAATTTTGCAAAACTTGGCAATGAGTCAAAACATAACCTAGATTGCTGGAATCAAAAGGAATATGTAGGATTTGGTGTGGCCGCACATTCCTATATTGATGATGTGAGATATGGAAATATTGGTAATGTAGAAGAATATATAAAAAATTGCGAGAATGGCGAATTTGGAAAAAATAAGGTTATTGATGAAGTTGAAAATGATATTTTTAGTAAAGAAAAGGAATTTATGTTAATAGGTCTTAGAAAAATTGAAGGTGTATTAATTCAGGATTTTAAAAATAAATTTGGAGAAAATCCTATTTTTGTTTTTAAGGATGAATTAAAAAAATTAGTTGATGAAAATCTTCTAATAGTTGATTTTGACAGGATAAAATTAACTAATAAAGGACTTGACTTAGCAAACATTGTGTGGGAAAATTTTGTGTAAACAATATATTATGTAAGAAACCTAAATCCTTCCAAGAATATGATAATATATATGCATAAAATTTATATACAAAGGAAGGAAAAGGTGACTAGAAATGTCTATTTTTGAAAAATCAAAAAAGAATGGCGGAATCACGCTTATAGCACTAGTTGTCACAATAATAGTCCTAATAATATTGGCAGGAGTAAGCATTTCAATGTTAACAGGACAAAATGGTATACTAACTAGAGCAGCAGAAGCCAAAGAAAAAACAGAAAAAGCTCAAAGAGATGAGCAAGCACAATTAGCTGATTTAGAATCATTAATAGAAAATGGTGGAGAATCAGTATATGACACAACAAGTGGAGCAAATAAACCAGCATTAACTAAAGGAATGATACCAGTAAAATGGGATACATCAAAAGCAAAATGGGTAATTTGCACAAAAAGTGATCCAGAATGGTACAATTACAATGAAAGTAAGAACCAATGGGCAAATGTAATGTTATGTGATGGAACATATAACGAAAGTACAGCAGTAGGAACAGAAGTTGCAGAAGAAGATTTAGGAAGTATGTTTGTATGGATACCAAGATTTGCATACAAAATAACCAAAGGATATCACGAAAGTCCAGAAGGTGGAATGGATGTAAAATTCTTAATAGGAAGAACAGACAAAACAGAAGATGGAGCAAAAATAGTAGATTATAATGCAACAACAACAAGTAATTATTCAAAATTTCCAGATGGATATGTGGTACATCCAGCATTTAAAGATGGAAGCAGTACAGGATATAGCGGTGGTGAATGGAAATCAGAAGTATTAGGGATTTGGGTTGCAAAATTCCAAGCAGGAATAAAGACAACTGATAAAGATACAGATAAAACAGTTTCTTCTGTAAGTAATTATTATTATCCAGTATTTAAAGGTAGAAAATTTGGGTATAACTATGTAAATGAATCACAATGTTATAATTTATCTTTAGCATTAGATGATGCATCAAATCCTTATGGATTAACAAGTTCTGCAAATAGCCATTTAATGAAAAGTAGTGAATGGGGAGCAGCAGCATATTTGTCAATGAGTCAATATGGATATTCAAAAGGAACAATAACTACAGCAACAGAAAAAGCAAGAAATAACTTAGATATAAATGGAACAGCACAACATCCAAATAACTCAGGTTGGGGAATATATGGAATAACAGGATATTCAGCACCTGGAGCTAAGACAGGAAGAAATGCTCAAAATTTCACATCAGTTTCAGAAACTTTAAAAGATACGGTTGGAACAGATAGTAGTTTAGTAAGTACTGCTTGGACTGTAGTAGATAGTGGAAAAGATTCAGGAGCTGGAACAAAATCAAGTACAACAGGAAATATATATGGAGTATTTGATATGAGTTGTGGTTTAGCAGAATATACAGCAGCTTATGTAAATAATTTATCTGGTACAGGAAATGGAAGTGCTTTTGCAACAGGGACATCAACATATTTAGCAACAGCATATCCTAATAAATCAACTACAAATATAGATTTTAATAGTGCATATAAAGCAAGGGAATTTTGTCCAATATATGGAGATGCTATATGGGAAACAACAAGTAACGTGGGTTCAGGAAAAGCTTGGTTTGGAGATACACAAGAAGATGATAGCGGATCAACCGAGGTGTTCTTCCCTCGCGGAGGCCTTTGATGGGGTAGTGACTATTGTGGTTTGTGTGGACTGAGTGACTTTGGTGGCGGTGCGGACAATATTTATGGCTTTCGTAGCGTGCTAGTTGTCGAGTAGCACTTTGAACTTTCCTTGTACCTTGTCCCCTTTTAAATGCTAAAAGGTGGCGAGAAATAATCTGTAAAAAGATAAAGTATATAAAAAAGAGTAGAGCTTACCCGCAACATTTTTGTATGTTGCGGGTAGGGTAAAAAATAAAATTAGGGATTAGACTGTTTCGATCTGCACGCGGTGCCTGTGAGCTTTTCAAGTGTTCTTCCCTCGCGGAGGCAATTGGAATAATGTCAATGCTACTGGTTTATGTGGACTGATTGACCACGATGGCAATGCGAACAATAATTGTGGGTTCCGCAGTGTGTTAGTTGTCGAGTAGCACTCTGATACAATGAATAAAAATTATTCAAAAAGAGTATAAAAATTTATAAGAAATAATTAGGGATTAGACTGTTTCAGCCTGAGTCAAACTTTTTTCAGGTGTTCTTCCCTCGCGGAGGCAATTAATGGAATAGTAACTATTATGGTTTGTGTGGACTGAATGACAATGATGGCAATGCGAACAATAATTATGGCTTTCGTAGCGTGCTAGTTGTCGAGTAGCACTCTGATGCAATGAATAAAATTATATTCACAGAGTCCAGTGGGGCAATAGTTTAAGGACATTGCCGAGAGATATTGTATCAAAGAAGTTTAATTCCTGTAACATAGTGATTATGTTATAAACACATAAATAATGATTTTGTTTTAGTAGTAAAATGGCGAAAATCCGAAATCATTAAAAACAGATACATCTTAAGTAGGTGTATCTGTTTTTTTATCTTTAAAATTTTTTATATCATTTAGCAAATTATCTTCTAATTTATTATAAGTTGAATCATCATATAAGAAATCACATTTGTGTAGAATTTTTTGTTGCAATGTATATGAATTACAAAATGACGCGTGTCCAAGCCAAGAATTAATTCTAATTAGAGTGTGGGGGATATCTAACTCATTGTTTTTATATAGATAATTCCATTTTTTTACATGTCTTTTTATTTTCTTTTTAGAACAATTTCTTAGAAGTTTATGTGTTGCAAAAATTCTATAACCACAAAAATTTACTCCCATTTTATTAGGAAAATATCTAGATTTAGCATTAAGTTCTAAATGAAGAGCATCTTTCAGAAAAGTAGAAATTGTGGCTTTATATTTAATACAGTCTTCTTTGCTAGGCAAAAGAAGAACAAAATCATCCATATATCGCACATAATTTTCGACACGTAAAACACGTTTTATATATTGATCTAATTCGTTTAAATAAATATTAGCAAAATATTGACTAGTATAATTTCCGAATAGGTATACCGGCAGGCGTATTAAATGGTCGTTTTTCAAATATAAGTTGATGAGTAAAATTTAACAAAGCCTTGTCATCAATGTATTTTTTCATTATTTCAAACAAAACATTGGTATCAATGCTATTAAAATATTTTCTTATATCACATTTTAAAATATAATAATCAGGATATTTTTTACTATATTTTTGCATCATTTTCTGAACAGCAGAAACTGCTTTATGTGTTCCTCTATCTGGTAAACAAGCAAAAGAAGTACCTATAAATTTAGGCATAATATAAGGTTTTACAAACTCTTCTACATACCATTGATGAACAACTCTATCTCTATAAGGCAAAGAATGTATTAAACGTTCCTTAGGTTCATATACAATAAATGAATAATAATCTCCAACTTTAAAAGTATTATTTTTAATTCCATTTATAATTGATATAATGTTACTTTCCAAATTTAAATCAAATTTTAAAACTTCATTTTTATACATTTTATTTTTTTTAGCTCTGTTATGGGCCTCTAAAAACTTTTGAAATGTTAGGCTTTTAAAGAAAACATTTTTTATCTTTTTTGGCATGAATTTATCCATCCTCCTAGCATATTACAGATATCAGTAATTATGTTACTCCAGGTTGCATAATTTTGGTTTGATATATATTGATATTTATAAGAAAGCCTTACGTGAACTTTAAGCAAACTTAGACAAATATCTAATTCTTTTAAATATTTTAATTTTTCTGGAACAGAAAAGGTTTTTATTGCATGCATTAACATTCTAAGTCCTGTGTATATAGCATGTTTTATTTCTTCTACAAGAGCAAAGCGTTCAGATTTAGGATATTTTCTTACTATATCATTTGAATAGTAAATTAAATCCATATATTTTTGATATATTAGTAAGTTGTTGTTTGTCTTTTTTTCCATTGGTTTCTCCTATTTTTGTTTTTTGAAACATATTGTATAATAACATTTTTAAAAAATCAATAACAAATTTCTGATTGGGGACGGTTCTTTTTCGGAAAAAGAACCGTCCCCAATCAGAAATTTTTAGATTTTGGGATATGGTTTACTATCATTTGTTCTGTATAACAAATAATCTACACTTGTATTATAATAGTCAGCTAATTTAGAAAGCAATTCTAAGGGGATATTTCGTTTATTAATCTCATAGTATGAGTATGCAACCTGTGAAATATTTAAAATTTGACTTATTTCTTTTTGGGTTAAATCGTGATCTTCTCTTAAACTCTTTATTCTTGTTTTCAATTTTGAATTTTCCTTTCATTATTAATTTAAAATAAGTATGATTTATATTGATATAAAAAATTATAAAATAAAACAAAATGTTATATTGACATTTAAAACATATTGTTTTAAAATAATTACAGTAATAAATTGAAAGGTGGAATTTTAGGATGAAAAGTATTAGAAGAACTAATGAAAAAGGGATTACTTTAATTGCGTTAGTATTAACAATAATTGTGTTATTAATAATTTCTGGAATTAGTATATCAATGTTAACAGGTCAAAATGGAATTTTAAATAGGACAGTGGAGGCAAAAGAAAAAACAACATTGGCATCAGAAAAAGAGGCTATTGTATTAGATTTTATTAATAATAATATGTCTCAAAATAATGATTATAGTATAGGTGAGAAGCTATATGATAGAAATATTGCAAATGGTAATAAATGGAAAATAATATATGATACTAATAATGAAAAAATATATGGTACAAATTGGGTGTTTATTTCAAAAGAAACTGATATAGACAATTATGGGAAAACTTTGAATAATTGGCTAGTAAATATTCAAACAGGAGAAATTTTAAGCATTAATGATGGGGAGTATAAAAAGTTACAATATGGAGATAATCTTGCTGTAACTGATGGCTTAATTTTAAATGTTGACCCTATAAATATGTCTGATAATAATTCTTGGGGTGATGGCGTTACTTTAAAAGGTGTTCAAGATTGTGATGGATATGGTTTTAATGGTAATGAAATTAAGTTAGATGGTGTTGATGATTATATCGAGATTTATACAGGGGATAATGATATGAGTGAGGGGATTACTTATGAATATTATGGGAAATTAAAGGATAAAACTACATATTTGTTGAGCAAAGCGATAAGAAAGCCTGATGAAAATTGGGATAAAAGATATTCACAGTTGTTTAGAATGCATATAAATACTAGCATATTTTCTGCAAGGATTTGGTTAGATATGAACGGTGCAGTTGATTCAGAATCTAATTGGAAAAATGAACAAGTATATGATTGGATAACAAAAGATTTTAATATAGAATATTTTAATGATGACGAAGGCTATATAACAGTTACACAAAATTTAAATGAAAATACTGTAACTATATATTGGAATGGCAATTATATAGATAAAACAAATGTTAATCATAATTGGATGATAGGTGGCGGGTTGAATGAAAATAGTATACCATTTGTAATTGGTTTTCAAACAGGAGGTATAGAATATACTGAAATGTTTTCATCAATGAACATATATGCTTGTCGTCTATACAACAAAGTACTAACATCAGAAGAAATAAAAGAAAATTATAACAAAACAGTAGAATATAGAAAAATGCTTATGGCTCAATAGCAATTTTTTCTGATTGGGGACGGTTCTTTTCACGAAAAGAACCGTCCCCAATTAGAAATATCCCAAAAAGAACCGGTCCCAATGGGGACATTAGAAATATCAATTGACAAATCCCTTAAAACGTTGTAAAATATTGATATTGCAAAAAAGAGAAAAAAGGAAAGGTGATATCAAAATGGCAAATGTAAAAGAATTAATGCAAGCAAGAAATGAAAAATTACAAAAAATAGAACAATATGGAATAAATCCACATCCAGAGAGATATGAAACAACACACGAAATAGGAGCAGCAAGACTTTTAGAAGATGGAACTAAAGATATTTCAATAGCAGGAAGAATAATGTCAAAAAGAAAAATGGGAAAAATAGCATTTTTAGACTTAAGTGATGTAACAGGACATATTCAATTAGTAATGAAAAGAGATGATTTTCCAGAAGGTGAATACAAAAAATTTCATGATATAACAGATATTGGGGATTTTGTAGGAGTAAAAGGAGAAATATTTACAACACAAGCTGGGGAAAAATCATTAGAAGTATATAGCTTTGAATTTTTGGGAAAATCATTAAGACCACTACCAGAAAAATACCATGGACTAGTAAATCAAGAGGCAATCTATAGAGAAAGACATTTAGATTTAATAATGAATGAAGAAACAAAAAAGAAATTCTTATTAAGGTCAAAATTTGTAAGATTATTAAGAGAATTCTTAGATAACCATGGTTTTATAGAAGTAGAAACACCAGCACTTCAAAATACAGCATCAGGAGCAACTGCAAAACCATTTATAGCACACCATAATGCACTAGATAGAGATGTATATTTAAGAATATCACCAGAATTAACATTAAAAAAATTAATAATAGGTGGATTTAACAATATATATGAAGTAGCAAGAGACTTCAGAAATGAAGGAATGGATGCAAACCATTTACAAGACTTTACAATGGTAGAGGGATATAGTGCATACTGGAACTATGAAGACAACATGAAATTTATGAAAGAAATGATAACATATATTTTAGAAAAATTATATGATGGAAACCTAAATATTCAAATAGGAGATAAAGTTATCGATTTTGGTGGAGAATGGAAAGTTGTTTCATTTAGAGAATTAATCTTAAAAGATTGTGGAATAGATATAGATAAATTTGAAACAGCAGAAAGTTTACTTGCTGAAATAAGAAATCAAAAAATAGAGTTAGATGCTGAAAATATTGAAAGTTTAGGTAGAGGAAACTTAATTGATCAACTTTACAAAAAGGTAAGTAGACCAAGTATAATTGAACCAACATTTTTAATAAAACATCCAATAGATTTATCACCACTTGCAAGAAGTAATGATGAAAATCCAAATTTAACAGATAGATTCCAATTAATAGTTAATGGACAAGAAATTATAAATGGATATTCAGAGCTTGTAGATGCAAGAGAACAAGAAAGAAGATTAATAAAACAAAGTGAGTTAAAAGCTCAAGGTGATGAAGAAGCAATGTCAATAGATAAAGAATATATTAGAGCTATGGAATATGGAATGCCACCAATTTCTGGTTGGGGATTAGGTGTAGATAGATTTTTACAATTCTTAACAAGTAGTCAAAATATTCGTGATGTTGTTTTATATCCTCTTATGAGACCTAGAGATTGGGCAAATGAGAGTGATGATGAAGAATAATTTTGTCGAATTTTGTTGAACGATTTTTGAGAAAAATTGTGAAAAGTTATTGCAATTTTTTTGAATTATAGTATAATAATAATGTGAATATGGTTTGCGCATTGTTCACCGAATTAGGAGATTGATGGTAATAAATTTACCAAAAAATAGACATACTTAAGGCGAATCAAGTATGTCTATTTTTTATTATTAAAATTCACAATTCTTAGGAGTTCTAGGGAAAGGAATAACATCACGAATATTTTGCATACCAGTTAAATACATCATAGCCCTTTCAAAACCTAAGCCAAAACCAGAATGTTCAACACTTCCGTATTTTCTTAAATCCAAATACCATAAGTACTCTTTTAAATCCATATTAAGTTCTTTCATTCTGTTAATTAGTTTATCATAATCTTCTTCTCTTTGGCTACCACCAATAATTTCACCAATACCAGGAGCTAAAAGGTCAGCTGCTGCAACAGTTTTACCATCAGGATTTAGTTTCATATAAAAAGCTTTAATATCTTTTGGATAATCTGTTACAAAAACAGGCTTATTAAATATTTTTTCACATAAATATCTTTCATGTTCAGTTTGAAGGTCTATACCCCAAGAAACTTTAAATTCAAATTCATCATTATGTTTTTCAAGTTCTTTAACTGCATCAGTATAAGTTATTCTTGCAAAATCAGAAGTTACAACATTGTGAAGTCTTTCTAATAATGTATTATCAACAAACTGATTGAAAAATTCCATTTCTTCTGGACAATGTTCTAAAACATAAGAGAAGATATATTTTATCATTTCTTCTGCTAAATCCATATCATCAGATAGGTCTGCAAAGCTGATTTCTGGTTCAATCATCCAAAACTCTGCTGCGTGTTTAACAGTATTTGAATTTTCTGCTCTAAAAGTTGGACCAAATGTATAAACATTTCTAAATGCAGCACTATATGTTTCAACATCTAATTGACCACTAACAGTTAGGTGAGCTGGCTTTCCAAAGAAATCTTTAGAAAAATCAACTTGTCCATCTTGAGTCATTGGAACATTTGCTAAATCAAATGAATTTACATTAAACATTTCTCCAGCACCTTCAGCATCACTTGATGTGATTAGGGGAGTATGAACATATACAAATCCTTTTTCCTGGAAGAATTTATGAATTGCATAAGACAAAACACTTCTTACTCTGAATACCGCATAAAATGTATTAGCACGAGGACGAAGATGAGAAATTGTTCTTAAATATTCAAATGTGTGTCTCTTTTTTTGTAGTGGATAATCATTATCACAAACATTAAAAATTTTTACACTTTTGGCTTGAATTTCAAAAGGTTGTTTTGAGTTTGGTGTTAGCACAAGTTCACCAGTTACTTTAATTGATGAGCTTATTGTTAATTTTGACAATTCTTTAAAGTTAGGCAAATTGTCTGATATTACTACTTGTATATTTTTGAAAAATGAACCATCATTTAATTCTATAAATCCGAAGTTTTTAGAGGCTCTTATTGTACGAACCCATCCTTCGATTGTTATTTCTTTGTTTTCATATTCTTTTGTGTTTTTATATAAGTTTTTTACTACTAATTTTTCCATAATATGCCTCCATTGTTTTATTATGTGACTATTATACAAAATTATTAGTGAAATTGCAAGTTTTTTCTGATTGGGGACGGTTCCTTTTCCGAAAAAGAACCGTCCCCAATCAGAAATTTATCACAAAATAATACAAATCAATCCGCCACTACCCTCATTAACAATTCTTTCCAATGTTTCCTGAAGTTTAACTTGAGCTTCTTCTGGCATTTTAGCAAGTTTAGCTTGTAAACCTTCGTTAACAAGTTCGTGTAGGCTTTTACCAAAAATATTAGAATTCCAAATCTTTTGTGGGTCGCTCTCAAATCCTGAAAGTAGGTAATTAACTAATTCCTCAGACTGCTTTTCAGAGCCGACGATAGGAGAAACCTCTGTTTCAATATTGGCTTTAATAATGTGAAGGCTAGGAGCTGTAGCTTTTAGTTTAACACCAAATCTAGAGCCTTGTTTAACCATTTCAGGTTCTGCTAAAACTAGTTCATCTATTGAAGGTGTAACAATTCCATAACCTTTACGATTTACTTCATCTAATGCTTCAGCAATTTTGTCATACTTTTTCTTGGTAGATGCAAGGGTGGTTATTATGGCAAAAAGATCAGCTTCATTAGTAATTGTAACACCTGTCATTTGTGTTAGAACTTGATAGAATAAATCTTCTTTTAGGGTGATGCGTACATTAATTTGACCTGTTCCAAGTTCGATGTTATCAATATTAGTTTTTGTAATTAGATTGGTACTATTAATCATATTACTACAATTAGATGCCTCTTTTAGCAGAGAGATATTATTAAATGCACTTTTTACACTTTCAAATAATTCCTGTTTTAATGGATGAGAAATGTCCAAACCATTAATCCATTTAGGAAAAGAGAAATTAACTTGGCTAACTGGAAATTCATATAATATTTTAGAAAAAATATTTGTAATATCTGAAATATCAAGTTTAGCACAATTGATAGGGAGAACAGTTGAACCATATTTTTCACATAAATTAGCTGCTAGATTTTTAGTATCAGAATTTTCTGGATGTTCAGAGTTAAGTAAAATTATAAATGGTTTGTTAATTGCTTTTAACTCTGAAACGACACGTTCTTCGGCAGAAATATAGTCCTCTCTTGGAATTTCTGTAAAACTTCCATCTGTTGTAATTAAAATACCAATAGTAGAATGTTCTTCAATAACCTTTTTGGTGCCGATTTCAGCTGCTTGTTCAAATGGAATCTCGGTTTCAGACCAAGGAGTTTTAACCATTCTTGGTTTATCATCTTCAAGATATCCGATACTATTTGGAACCAAATATCCAACACAATCTACAAGTCTTGTTTTCAATTTTAAATTATTATCTATTGTAATTTCAATTGCCTCATTTGGAACAAATTTTGGCTCTGTTGTCATAATTGTTTTTCCACCTGCACTTTGAGGGAGTTCATCTTTGGCACGTTCTTTTTTGTAGTCATTATTAATGTTTGGAATTACAAGTAAATCCATAAATTTCTTTATAAAAGTGGATTTTCCAGTTCTTACAGGTCCTACAACCCCAACATATATGTCACCTTGTGTTCTTTTTGCAATATCTTGGTATAATCCGAGATTTTCCATTTTTTTACCTCCTATGTACATTAAAAATAGTTGTACTTGCTTTTAGTAATTTATATGAAGGAGTTTTTAGTTTATGACATTATTAATTAAATAAAAACCAATAAGGTTGGTTATAACCTTATTGGTTTAGAATTATTTTCTTTTTTTAGTAATTGTTATAGCTAAAACTGCTAGTGTTATTAATGGTATATAAATTTTTAACATATTTTTATTTTTTCCAGTAGGAGGGATTATACTACCACCATTTGAAGATTCGCTAAAGTCTAATTCCTCTGCAGATTTGTAATTTTCGTTTAGATTTCCAGCTATAGCTACTACAGTTTGACTAGGTTTTGTAGTAGATTTATATTGCATTCTTTTTGCTGAGCTGTTTGCATATGTTAAAATTTCTGTTTCACCTTTGTATAAGGAATCATCAGCATTAAGTTTTCCTAAAAGTTTACTTGCTTCAAAAGTTACTTGTATTTTACCATTTTGTAGTAATTCAAATCCAGAATTTTTTAAGTTTATATTAACTATAACTGCTTTTTGGGAGCTATTTTTAATAGCATTTAGTAATTTTGTCGAGAATAAATCTGGAAGAGAACGACCAACATTAGTAATATTTCTAGGAGTTGCTACCATTGGAATGCTAACTTTATCAGATAAATCTGTTGATATATTATTTTCACCAATTCCAATTGCAGATAATGTGCCATCATTATAGTCAAATCCTTTAGGAAGATATACTATCATTCTAATTTGCTCTGTATCTGTATATAGTGAAGAGTTGGTAATAGTAAGAGCATATCTTAATGTAACAGCACTTCCGTAAAGCATAGTTGGATCTAGGGAAGCTATTAAATCTGTTGGATTTTCAGATGGTGCAGATTCGGAAAATATTTTTGTACCATTACTTGCAGTAACATCCATATTTGTAATTGAAATAGCAGGTGTTAAACTATATATTGGAAGTTTCTTTAAGTAAATTTCTGGTCCTGAGTAATATACTTCCGTATATGTGCATTTGTGATGCTCATATATTGGAGTGCCATCATCGTTTTTTCCAATTTCTACATCCCATTCACTAGGATTATGTGGAGGGTCATATACAACTGTAATAGATGATTTTACTGTTATAGTATCTGTTAAAGAACTATTTTCAACAAGTTTTTTTGCATATTCTTTAAATTTAGCTACACTTGTTGCATCTTCTATTGACATATCTAAAGCTTGTAAATTTACAGTATTTGCATAATTAAAATATTCATTATTTAATTTGCCTTGTTCTGATCTGTGGTTTGTATTTGTTGTGGCAGAATAGCGCGTATTTACAATTTGTAGGTCTTTAGTAACAAATTGTTTAAATTCATTAATTATATTTTTTGTCACATTTGAAATATTGTCAACTTTTTCTACATGGTTATTTTCATTATGGTTTTCAAATATATAAGAAAACATTTCTTTATCATTGTTGTCTAATCCTTCTTGAGATATAACCGAATAAATTTTTACTCCTTTATTTTCTAGGTTTAAGATTTTTTCCCTAGTTGATTTTGCAATTAATTGTAATCTTCTATTATTTTGTGCAATTAAGGCTGAATCATTAGAATTTGCAGCATAAAGAGCATGTGAGCTATCTCCATCTGATGTAGGTAAACCATCTGATAATAAGAATATATATCTATTTGCATCTTCTGGTTTGTCATTATTAGCAAATGATTCATAAGATTTATCTAATGCGCCAACAATGTTGGTATAGTATTGACTTATTTCTATATTACTTTTTAAAGCTTTAGATAATGTTTCACTATTATTTGTTAAACCCACATATCTATAATATTCTCCAGTAAATACAACTAGTCCAATATAAATATTTTTGCTTTCTGCAAGTAAGCTATTTATAATATTTTGAGCTACCTGTTTTTCAATATCGATTTTTTTCATCTTTTTTTGAACTGTTTTACCATTTTCATTTACATTAACTGTTATTTCTTCATTCATACTGTCTGAACAGTCTAGTGCTAAAATAACCTGAGCCACACCATTTTTACCATCTTTAATTATTGTTGATGTATATTTTTCGGTGCTGTGTTCATAATCTTGGCTATTGTATCTTAATTTATTTTGCATTTTTTTAGCATCATTTACTGAATTTATATTGTTAATATCAGAAACCTTAACATCAGGGTATGTGTATGTAACAGTATAGTTATAAGTTCCGCCGCCCCATTGGCTTAATAGATCTGCAGAGTAGGTACCGTCACTACCAACATTTACTGTAAAAGCTCCTGAACCATCTTCTTTTGATACAGTAACTTTAACATCATCATAGTTAAGAGGTTGTGTTTTGGTATCTTCAGCGCCTAAAGTATTTCTACCGATAGTTGTATCATTTACAGAATCGATTACTTCTTGTACAGAACCTGTAAATCCACGAACTGTTACGTGTGGGCAGATAATAGATTGATCACTATTAGGTGCATCTGGGTGAGTTGGAGTTGAAGGGGTAGATGGGCTTCCTCCACCGCCACCACCGCCACCAGAAGGTGCTGGTGGAAATTCTCCGCCACCAAAACTCATACCATATACAATTTGACCTTGAGTTCCTAAAAATGATGCTATTATTAAAATTATTAATATTTTTGTTAAATTTTTACATATTTTATTATTCATAGCATATCCTCCTTAGAAAGAACGGTTTTTACACTATTTCTATTATATAACAATTGTAAAAAAATGTCAATAAGTGCATAAATTGGAAGGCTTTCGGGGAATTAAAGAATATTTGACTAATTAATTTTGAAATGTTATACTAAGCATAGTAAATTTTTAACATAAAAAAGAAAGGAATATATGTAAATATGAAAATAATATACAATTCACAAGAAAGAGAAATTTCAAAAAATACTAGCATAAAAGAAGCATTTAAAGAAGAAATCGAAAAAAGTGAAATTCCAATTATTGGAGCAAAATATAATAATGAATATAAAAGGTTAGATTATGTTCTAGAAGAAGATGGAACTGTATCACTTGTAAATATTGCAACACAAGGTGGTATGAAAATATATAGAAGAACACTTATTTATATAATGGCAAAGGCATTTGATAAATTATATAAAGAGGCAAAAATAAGAGTAAATTATCAACTTGCATATTCAATGTTTTGTTCAATAGATAATATGGAAGTTACAACAGAGCTTTTAACAAATGTAGAAAATGAAATGAGAAAAATTATAGCAGAAAACTTACCTATAATTCAAAAGAAATTAACAAGAAAAGAAGCGGAAGAGCTTTATGCAAAAGAAGATTCATCAAGAGGAAGATTGCAGTTAGATTTAGAAAATAATGAAGATATAAATATGTATTATTGTGAGGATTACTATAATTACATATATGAAGATATTGCAATAAGTACAGGAATTACAAAGATTTTTGATTTGGTTCAATATGATGATGGATTTTTATTAAGATACCCAAGCAGTAGCAATCCAAATACTTTGCCACCATACCAAGAAACAAAAAAATTACATTGGGCATTAGATGAATATAATGATATACATAAAATATTAGATGTAACAACAATTTATAAATTAAACAACATAATAAAACACGGAAATATAAAAAATCTAATAATGTTAGAAGAAGCCTTACATGAAAAGAAAATAGCTCAAATAGCTGATAAAATAGCTGAAAGAAAAAATGTAAAAATGGTTCTAATTGCAGGTCCATCATCATCAGGAAAAACAACATTTGCACAAAGATTAGGTTTGCAACTAAAAATAAATGGTTTAAAACCAGTTACAATTTCAGTTGATAATTATTTTGTAGAAAGACCAGATACTCCAAAAGATGAAAATGGAGAATATGATTTTGAAAATATTGAGGCAATTGATTTAGAACTATTTAATAATCATCTAACAGCTTTATTAAATGGAGAAACAATAGAATGTCCTGAATTTGATTTTTCTGTTGGAACAAAAAGATATAAAGGAAAAACAATGCATTTGGCAGATGATGAAATTTTAGTTATAGAAGGAATTCATTGTCTAAATGATAAATTAACATCACAAATACCAAAAGAAAATAAATATAAAGTTTATATTAGTGATTTAACAGTATTAAATATGGATAGATTAAATAGGATTTCAACAACAGATTCAAGATTGATAAGAAGAATTGTAAGAGACTATCAATTTAGAAATTATAGTGCAGAACATACTTTAGATTCTTGGCCAAAAGTAAATAGGGGAGAAAGAGTTAACATTTTCCCATACCAAGAAACAGCAGATAGTATGTTTAATACATCTTTAATTTATGAAATAGCAGCACTTAAAAATATTGCTTTACCTTTATTACAAGCTATAACAACAGATAAGAGAGAACACGCAGAAGCGGTTAGATTAATAAATATATTAAAATATTTTGAACCAATACCTTCAGAATATATACCAGCTAATTCATTGCTTAAAGAATTCTTAGGTGGAGGATATTTTGAGTATTAATTTTGAATTTGGGACGGTTCTTTTTTGAAAAAGGAACCGTCCCCATTTCAAAAAGAAAGGAAAAGATTATGCCAAGAAATTTTACAGTAATTGATGAAGAGTTTATATGCGAAAATTGTGGAAAAAAAGTGCCAAAGCTTGGGTATTCTTGCAGAAATCATTGCCCATATTGTTTACACTCAAAACACGTTGATATAAATCCAGGGGATAGAGAAGAAAATTGTCACGGAGATTTGGAACCTATAGGGTTAGAAATTAGTAATAAAAAAGGATATGTTATTATTTTTAAGTGCAAGAAATGTGGAGCAATTAGGAAAAATAAGGCAGCTGAAGATGATGATATGAGTTTGATTATAGAGCTTAGTAAAAAACACGAAGTATAAGGAGTGTGTGTAAATATACTTGAATAAATTATGTAAATATAGTATAATATATAAGTTACTATAAACAATCAGAAAATACAATAAAAGCAGATTTATTTGGCTTATTTTAATGTATTTTCAAAAAATGCACATTGAAAAAATTATAAGGAGGATTTTTCATTATGAAAAACAAAATCAGAAACAAACGTGCACTTCGGTATTTAAATGGGATTAAGTGTGTAGAAAGTACAACACTTAATCCGGAAGGACCTGGAGCGGTTAGAATTCACTTAGTTCCTGCAAGAAAAGGAAAAAGAGCAATGCCTGCGATTGTCGTTTTGAATGGATGGAGATTAATAACATTAAATTCATCTTGGACAATACTTCTTTCAATGTTTATTAGAGAGGTAAACAAATTTGAAGGAAAGGAAATCCTTGAAAACGATTTGAGAGAAATTCTAAGAAAAGTTTGTATTAGAATGCAGAAAATTTACCCATGTCATTTTAAAGCAAGGTTCAAAGCAGATTTTAATGAAATGCTGGGAACAATGATTGCGATTGCCAAAGGCGAAGAAGTAAAAAGCGACGTTAGTATGTCTATAATAGATTATGCTGACAAAATGGCTGGACCATTAAGAATGGATTTAATGGTTAGTGCGATGACTAAGGAGGGCAAGTGGAATTGCAACCAGAAATGCAAAATTTGCTATGCTGCTGGTCAGACACAGGCAGAGGTTCCAGAGTTAACTACAAACGACTGGAATGATATTTTAAATAAGCTTTGGAATGAAGCTTATGTGTCACAGGTAACCTTCACAGGCGGAGAACCAACAAGAAGAGAAGATCTGGTTGAATTAATAACGATGGCAAGAAGATTTGTGACTCGTTTGAATACAAATGGGTTAAAACTTGCCGATAAAAGTTATTGCCAAGATCTCTATGATGCGGACCTTGATTCTCTTCAAATTACATTCTATTCTTCAGATCCGGAGATTCACAATGAATTAGTTGGAATTGAAGGCGGATGGGAAAAGACTGTAGAAGGAATTAAAAATGCAATTGAAAAAGGTTTAAATGTCAGTATAAACACGCCGATTGTTTCAAACAATCAAGATTATGTTTCTACTTTGCAGTTTTTACATGAATTAGGTGTAATTTATGTAACCTGTTCAGGAGTTATCCCAACTGGAAATGCAACAACAGAAGAGTGCGAAAAAAGTGAGCTTACAGCTGCAGGATTAATACGAATTCTTAAGGAAGCAACAGAATATTGCGCTGAAAGTGGTATGGAAATTTCATTTACTTCTCCAGGGCAGGTTCCAGAAAGTATCTTAAGAGATATGAATTTAGAGGTTCCGTGCTGTGGTGCTTGCATTTCAAATATGGCAATTGCGCCTAATGGAAATGTTGTACCTTGCCAAAGCTGGTTGGGGGAAAACGCATCTTTGGGCAATATTTTATCTCTTAAGTGGGATGAAATTTGGGACTCTAGAAAGGCCAAAAAGATAAAGAAACAAGTTATAAAGAATAATTCAAACTGTCAATTTAGAAATGTTTTAAATGAAGGGAAATAAAAGATATGAAGAAAATCTTAAATGCAATCTTTACACTGGTTCTTTTGTATGCTGGGATATTTACATTTTCAGCAGTAAAAGTAAATGCAGCAAATCCTGTAGATGAATTAAAAGATTATACAATAACTGTTGATGTCCGGAATGATGGAACATTAGATATTTCGTATGATTTGATATGGCACGTTGTTGAAGATGATGGTGAACCTTTAACATATGTAGATTTTGGTATACCTAATAAGCATGTTGATGAAATAAAATCAAGAAGCCGTGAAACAATTGAAAAAATTGAGTATACAGATGACTATCACAATAGTGATGGCTCATATGTTAAGATTTTGTTAAAGGACAAGTATTATAAAGATGCCTATATTCATATGGCATTTTCAATTCATCAATCTTATATGTATAGAATATTAGATGATGAAAAGCAGATACGTTACAACTTTACTCCTGGTTGGTTTGATAGTATGAAGATCGACAAATTAACTTTGAGATGGAATGTGAATCAAGCTCAATCAGCAAGTAGCGGATATAATATGAATGGAAGCTATCTTGAATGGCAGAAGGAAAGCCTTAAAGAAGGAGAACATTTTCCAATAGAAGTATATTATGATTTACAAGCTTGGAATGTAAAAAAAGACGAACAAGCTAGTGACGATTCAGGTATAGGAGTTGGAGAAGTAATATTGATAGTTATTGTTGTGATTGTTGTTTTTATAGGAATTTTGGTAGTAATATTTGATGACTATGGCGGAGGCTCAGGATTTGGTGGAGGACACTATTATTCGAGTTGTGCTCATAGCTCTTGTGCACATAGTTCTTGTGCTTGTGCCTGCGCATGTGCGGGAGGAGGCAGAGCTGGCTGTTCACAAAAAGACTTTTATAAAGGAAGTGTTGATGTAAAAACACTAAATAAAGTTTTAAAAGAATCTAAATAGTTTTGTAATTGTGTATTTTCAAAACGGCCCTCGATTTTCGAGGGCCGTTTTGCTGCATATATTAAGGTTTTACTTTATTAAGAATGTCATTAAAAACAAGTTCTTTAATATAGGCAGGTGATTTTTTTGTACAAATTTCGATTTCAGTACCTAAGTGCTTGAAATAATCAGGAGTATTTTCGTACTGTGTGCAATTAAGAAGAATTAAATCTTCGATTTGTTTTGAATACTCAATTGCACTTTTTTTGTATAGGGTTTCAATTTTTGAAATATCGATGCTAATTGATGATTGGGATTCTGGAGGCAGCGCATTGAATTCGTCTAATGCATCTTTTAATTTATAAAAATTACTAGCCTCAGCTTTAATATCTAGCAGTTGTTGATACTTTCCAGAAAATTCTTGTGCTATTCTATCAGTTCCTTTTTCTTCAATTTGAAGAGGTTCATATTGACTTTCTCTTTGGGATTGTTCCTTTTTGGCTAAATCCAAAATAACGCGTAAAGCATTACTTAAAGCAATAAAACCATCATTCATATCATCAATTTGCTTTTGTTTATCTGATATTTCATCTTTTTGATTTTCTATTGTTATTCTGTTTTTTAAATGATTAATTGTAGCAATAATTGCAATTATAATAACAATGAAAATGGCCCCTGTGGCAAAAAAAGGATTGAAAGTACGAGGTTTGGATTCACGTTCAATTAAACGTTGCTCTTTTTCCTCAGCTTTAATTTCCTTTGTTTCTACGGAATGTACATATTTAACTAAATCTTTATAAGTAGAAGTAATCCACTCCGATTCAGTTCCATATTTGTTAAATCCGTCTGATATAATATTCCTCATATGTGATTCATCGAGAGATGTGTCATTTCCTAATTTTATAGAATAATATCCTTCAAACTGCTCATAAAAAGAATAAGCAATAACTATTCCTTTTTGATTGTCTGAAAAAATATCATTATATAAATTATAGGCTAACATATCTGTTGAGGATTGAAAACATTCACCTTCTGTTGATAATTCAACATATAAATAGATATCATATTGTCTTAAAGTTGCTTCCGATGTTTCAATTATTGATAAATCACTTTTGTTTATAATAGATGATTCATCCGAAACACAAGGGTACTGTAGCATATGAGCTGCTACGCTGGTTTGAAAGTTTGTAGAAATTAGTACTAAAATGCATAAAAGAGTTGTTACTAAATACCGTCTTTTTTCTTTGTAACACATAAAATCTCCTTTCTGGAAAAAGTTTCCATCGAATTATTATACTGCATTTTACATAAATTATATTATAATATAATTTACATAAAAAGTCAAAATATACTTGTGTAATTTAAACAAATATGATATATTTTAACCCTAATTAACGAAGGAGGTAATGTGTAATGAAAGTATATGTTATAAGACACGGTCAAACAGATTGGAATTTAGCAAAAAAGACACAAGGAAAGACTGATATAGAATTAAATGAAACAGGAATAGAACAGGCAAGAAAAGCAAAAGAAGAAATAAATAAATGCAATATAGATTTAATTTTTTGTTCGCCACTAAAAAGAGCAAGAAAAACAGCTGAAATAGTAAACGAAGATAAAAAGTGCAAAATTATATATAATAAAGCCTTAGAAGAACGTGGGTATGGAGATTTTGAGGGAAAAACTAAAGATGAAATAAAAGAAATGATTGAAAGCTGGGAGAAGATACACAATTATACAGAAAATTCTAATGAAAGAAACATTGAACCAATAAAAGATGTATGTGCTAGAGTGTGGAATTTTTTAGATGAAATAAAAAATAAAGAGCAGGAAAAAGATATTTTAATTGTAACTCACGCAGGAGTATGTAGAGCAATTAATGCCTATTTTAATGGAAAAGATGAAAATGGTATGATTGAGAGTGCTAAGATGGAAAATTGTGAGATAAGAGAGTTTGAATTTTAGGAGATATGTTGTAAACTAAAAAACAGGAGGGGTGAGAGTAACCTCCTGTTTTCCTTTTAAATTTCTCTTCTTAAATTACCATTTGTAAAATCTTTACCTTCAAAACGTTTACCATTTTTTACAGTATTAATAATATTATTAATTTCATCAATATTTTCATCCAAAATATCAATTCTAACAAAATCAACATTAAAATTATCAAAATCAATAGAAGTTGTTTTAGTATTATAAATTGTGCTAATAGTTTGTAAATTATCAGGAACAACTCTAAACAAAAATCCCATTCTGTCTTTTAGAAAATATTTATTATTTGAATTGCAAAGTTTTTTGCAATCTTTATAACATTTGTTAGATTTACCTAAAACACAATAATTCATTGTCATAACAGGTATTTTTCCATAAACCATTAATTCATTATGTTCAAAAGGGTTATTACATAAATCTAAAATTCCATTTTCATCTAATTCTGGTGAAATTGTAACTGCTTCAAAATTTAAGTTTTTCAAACTTTTAGCAGAAAAAGTATTATATAAATTTAATGTATAATTTCCAACAATATTAAGGCTTTTATTGTTTTGGGGAAGTAGTTTTAATTGTGATAAATTAGATATAACAAAACCTTTTATATTAAATTCATTTATAGTTTTTTCTATAATTTTTTTAGATGGCTCAATTTTAGGCTTTCGTATAATTGTTGGCATATAAATATATAAATTAAAATTATCTGAAAAATATTTTAAAGTATTATGATATTTATCATTTATAAAATATTTTAAAGGTATGTATAATTTATCAACTTTTTCTAATTTCGAAAAATCTTGGTTTAAATCATTTAGTAATAGAGAAATTTGAGGCTTGTTATATTTATTAGATTTTTCAGAAAAAGGCATATCTAATTTTAAATTTTGGCTATCTGTATGTTTAAAACTTTGAATTATTTTTTCTCTAATCATATTTATTCCAGTACGTCTAATATCATTTAATACAGAAACAGGGATAAATAGGTTATCATCTAAAGATATATCAAAATTTTCAAATTCAAATTCAGTATCTTGGGTTTTGTTGAATTTAGAAATTATAGTTTCTTTGGTTATGCTTGCATTTTGTGCAATATCTGGAATATAGTCATAAACGTAATTTATTTTACAATTAAATTGCTTACAATATATTTGTCCTTTTATTTTTTGATTTTGTTTTATTTCCAAATTACAATCTAATTTATTTTTTATGTTTTCTTTTGAATAACTATTTTTGGCTTCATCAGAAAGGTTTTTATCAGCTATTTTATAAACCTTATCTCCAACATTTATATTTCCTTTCATCCTTCCAAAAGAAACAATTTGGTTAAAACTAGCTTTTTTGATATTTTGATTTTTATCAAGCAATTCTGATATCATATATTTAGTAGGTTCTTTTTCGAAAGTGATGGAATCTCCAACAGATAAATCGGTTTGAGCAGCTAAAGTTACAATACCTTTATTTTTGTTATATTTAGAAATTTTTCCCAAATATAGTCCCATATTATTTTGTTTTTCCTTAAATACAAGCTTACGATTTTCACTTGAATTTAGGTGTCCATCAGAAAATCCGCCTCTATTAAAGACTTGCATTAGCTTAATTTTATCACTATTTTCAATTTTATATTTCTTTGTTTTATCTAAAGCTAAATCAATATATTTTCTATATATTTTAGTAACAGTTGCAACATATTCAGGACTTTTCATTCTTCCTTCAATTTTAAAAGACGTAACACCTGCATCAATTAACATTGGTAGGTATTCTAAACTACATAAATCGCGAGTACTTAGTAAATAGCCTTTATCTAATTTTGATGTTAATTTGTTTTGATTTTCTTCAATTAATTCATAAGGAAGTCTGCAAGTTTGTGCGCATTTTCCACGATTTCCGAGAACGTCCACCAATCATACTCGAAAATAAACATTGACCAGAATAAGAAATACAAAGTGCTCCGTGAATAAAGGCTTCTATTTCAATATCTGTATTTTTACAAATATATTGAATTTCCTCTAAAGAAAGTTCTCTCGATAATACCACTCTTTTAAATCCTAAATCTTTTAGTAAATTAACACCTTCTAAATTATGTATCGTCATTTGAGTACTTGCGTGTATTGGAAGGTTTGGAATTCTATGTATAAGCTCTGTTGCCAAACCTAGGTCTTGAACTATTATTGCATCAATCCCGAATTCATAAGCTTTTTTGGCAAGATTAAATGCATCTTCAAATTCATTTTCTTTTATTAAAGTATTTAGTGTTAAATTAGTTTTTACATTTCTTAGTTTTGCATAATTTATTGCTTCTTCTAAGGTATTATCATCAAAGTTTGAGGCAAAGGCTCTTGCTCCAAATGATTTTGCTCCAAAATATACTGCGTTTGCTTTTGTTTGTACGGCAGCTTTTAAACATTCGAAATCTCCAACAGGAGAAAGTAATTCTATCATTTTTTTCATTCCTTTTTTATTTAATGTAAACATTATACCACATTTTTGTAACCAAAGACAATGTTATTTCATAATATAAAGTAAATTAAAAAGGAGGTTTTTGTTATGCCAGAAAATAGTATAAATATGCAAGACAACAACAATCGTTGTTGCGGTGGATGTAATAATGGTGGATTTTTAAATGGATTATTTAGCGGTGGTAATGACAGTGAGATTTTGTTTTTTATAATTATCTTTTTACTTTTATTTACTAATTTTGGATGCTGCGGATGCGGTAGAGGTTAAACATAGAAATCCCGAAAAGAACAGTATTTTTAAAGTTGTTCTTTTCGGGATGTTTTTTCAAATTTGTTTAATTAAAAATTATAGGTTATTTATAGATTATATATGTAGCTAAACTACGAATGTTGCAGGAAAATTACATTACATTTACAAATGAATAACATTGCAAAAAAGAATTGAAAATGTGTACAAAATATGATTAAATGAAACTATAGGATGTGGTATTGGTTTTGAGTGCATAATAATTTGAAAAATGAGTAAATTAGATGACGGAGGAAAAGAAAATGAATTTTAAGAGGAAAAACGGAATTACACTTATAGCTTTGGTTGTAACGATAATTGTTTTGTTAATTTTGGCACGGCATTAGTATAAGTATGCTTACAGGGCAAAATGGAATTTTAAATAGGGCAGTGGAGGCTAAAGAGAAAACGGAAATAGCAAGTAAAGATGAACAAAGAAAGTTAGCACAAGCAGAAGCTTTAATGAATACAGAAAAGACAACATATAAAGGTGTTACATTGCCAGAAGGCTTTGCTCCAACTAAAATTGATGGAGAAGATTCTATTGACGATGGATTGGTTATAACTGATGGATATGGTAATGAATATGTTTGGGTGGAGGTACCTAAAACGACAGAAGTGTATCCAACTGTAGGATTAAGTGTAACAGATTTTACTAATGATGAGTATGGAAAAATAGAAGAAGATTTACATACATATACAAGTGACTATAGGAATGGAACAGAGTATAAAGATGAGTATTATCCAGATAGTACAGATGGCTGGTTTAAAAATGAGGAAGAATATAATGACTTGAAACATAAGATGTTAAAAAGTGTATATCAAAATGGTGGTTTTTGGATTGGAAGATATGAGGCTGGAATTGAAAAGTGGAGGACAAGTTATGATGTAGCAACAATAACTCCATTATCTAAAGCTAATTTATATCCATATATTTATGTTACGAGAACACAAGCTAAAGTTTTGGCGGAACAAGTAAAAGCAGGAAGTTATACAAGTAGTTTGATGTTTGGAGTACAGTGGGATTTAGCATTAAAATATATTGAAAATAAGAATAGCGCAAAAGATTCGGAGATAAAGAAGAAGTTGACAGAGGATAGTGAAACAATTGGAAATTATAGTAATTCTATAGTTTCATTAAATAGAGGAATGTATATGTCTACGAAAGATTACGGAAAGTGGTACAATTATGATAGTGATTTGGAAGATTGTGTAAAAAATAAAATAAAATTGACAACAAGATCAAGTATTCTTACTTCAGGAGCATCTGATAAAATAAAGTTACAAAATATATATGATATGCCTGGAAATTCGTGGGAATGGACTTTAGAAAAAACGAATGATACTGGTAACCCATGTACACATAGAGGTGGTGGATATATTGATAAAAGCACGAAATATCCGGCAAACTATCGCTCTGTAGGGAATATTAATTATAATCTAAATTATCTAGGATTTAGGGTAGTATTATTTTAGTGATTTGGACTAAAAGTTACATTATTAATATATAAAAAGAAAGAATAGCAACACCTATTGCTATTTTTTCTTTTTTTTAGTACAATATAACCACAAAAAGAAAGAGAGTTGACCAAAAATGAACAAACAAGAACTACTTAAAGACTATAAAAATCAAGAGGACAAACTACTATTAGCAGTGGTACTAGACAAAATAGACTTTTGCAAAAGCAAAAATAAAATAGAATGCACAGACTTCTTAAATCTAGCAGAACAAGACCTAGTAGACAAATTCTTAAAAAGAATAAATTTCAAAAATTACTATTTCTTTGGAGGAGCAGGAGAAGCAGAAAGAAAAATATTAATTGTATATCCGGAAAAACTTACAGAGGAAATGACAAGAAAAAATCATTCGAAAATGATAAGTGTAATAAAAATCACATTACCTATAGCACTAGACGAAGAATATGATCATAGAAGATACCTTGGAGCTATAATGAAACTAGGTGTAGAAAGAGAAAAAATAGGAGACATTTCGGTAAAATCTAAAGGTGCAGAAATTGTTATTAAAAATGAAGTACAAAAATTTTTAATTCAAAATCTAGGTTCACTAACTAGATTCTCATCAGCAGATATTGAGGTTATAGATATTGAAGATTTACAGGAAATTGAAGCTCAAAAAGTGGAAATTACTGAAATTGTTGCATCTTTAAGACTGGATAATATTGTTGCAAGTTTAGCAAGAACCTCTAGAAATAAAGCAGTTGATATGCTTGAACAAGAAAGAGTTTTTTTGAACTTTAAAAACGAAACAAAAGCTTCTAAATCAGCTAAAGTAGGAGATATAATTACTATTAGAGGAAAAGGAAGATTTGTATTTAAGGAGATATCTGGCAATACTAGAAAAGGTAGATTTGTGATTAAGATTGATAAATTTATATAAGGAGGTACTTTGATGAAAGGAATAGGAATAGGAGAGAGTGATTTTAAAGGATTACGTATAAAGGACAACTATTATATAGATAAAACACTATATATAAAGCACATAATAGATAATCAAAGTAGGGTTATCCTTGTAACAAGACCAAGAAGATTCGGAAAAACACTAAATATGAGCACATTAAGATATTTTTTTGATTGCGAAAAGAAGGATACTAGCAAGCTTTTCGAAGGTTTAAAAATAATGGAACAAGGAGAGAAATATACTTCAAAATTGGGAGCATATCCTTGTATTTATATTACATTAAAAGACGTTAGAGGTTCAAACCTAGAAGAAATGATGTTACTGTTTCAAACTGAATTAAATGAATTATTTATTGACCACGCAAACTTATTGAAAAGTGAAAAAATCTTTGATGTAGAAAAAGAAATGTTTAATACAATTTTAAACTTAAAAGGAAATAAAATTCAACTCCAAGGAGCAATAAAACTATTATCTAGAATGTTATATAGAGAATATGAAAAGCCGGTAATGTTATTTTTAGATGAATATGACGTTCCATTACAAAATGGATATGTTCAAGGATTTTATGATGAAGCAATTGAATTTTTTAGAACATTTTATGGTACAACATTTAAAGATAACCAATACATTGAAAAAACAGTATTAACAGGAGTTTCAAGAGTTGCTAAGGAAAGTATATTTAGTGGAGCTAATAATTTTAGAGTATATACAGTTTTAGATAATGAATTTGCAGAAGATTTTGGTATTACAGAAAATGAAATGGACAAAATTATACAAGATTTTAACATACAAGATGATAAAGAAGAAATCAAAAAATGGTATGATGGATACAAAATAGGCGATACTGAAGGTATATATAATCCTTGGAGTATATTAAATTATCTAACAGACAGAAAATTAATGCCATATTGGGTAAATACAAGTTCAAATGATTTAATAAAACTAATATTAAAAAATTCATCAACAATAAAAGAAAAAATTGAGGCCTTATTGCGAGGGGAAGAAATAATAGTACCTATAAACTTTGAAACAATTATAGTAGGAATTGAACAAAATGAGGATAACATTTGGGGACTTCTTTTAGGAACAGGATATTTAAAGATTACAGAAGTTGTAAATTTAGCGGAGAGCGTATATAAAGTGAAACTTCCAAATTATGAGATAAAAAATCTATTTGAAGGAATAATTAGAGATTGGTTTAGCAATAAAGTTATAGGAAATGACCTTCGTTCTATTTTGAATGACTTAGTAACATTAAATCTGTACGAATTTGAAAGAAAGTTTATTGTACTTGTAAGGCAAATGTTTAGTTTTATGGATGTTGGGGAAAATACTGCCGAGAATTTTTACCACGCATTTGTTTTAGGAATGCTTGTAGGTTTAAAAGATACGTACTATGTAAATTCTAACCGTGAATCAGGATTTGGTAGATATGATATAATGCTAGAACCTAAAGATAAAAATGGCAATAGTTTTGTTATTGAATTTAAAGTTTTAGATGATTTATCAGAGAATACAATTGAACAAACTATTGAAAATGCTAAAAAACAAATCATAGACAAAAAATATGAGGACAATTTGATAGAAAGAGGATTTAAAAATATTACTAAGATGGTTTTTGCATTTAATGGCAAAGATGCTAAGATGATTAGTTTTTAATTTTATATTGGGTCCAAAAGGGTCGGTTCTTTTTGGTCCCGATTTTTTTGTCAATATCAAAAAACGAAAAAAGTTTCGCAAAAACTCTTGACAAAAATCAAAAATCATATATAATCTATACAAACACAAATTCGCAAAACGAAAATTTGGAGGTATAGAAAAATGATAACAAATTTACACATAAAAAATATAGGAATAATAGATGACATAGAAATAGATTTAGGAAAAGCTCTAAATGTACTAACAGGAGAAACAGGAGCAGGAAAAAGCTTAATAATAGGTTCATTAAATATAATATCTGGTGGAAGATTTTCAAAAGAAATGATAAGAAAAGGAGAAACAAACTCTTTTGTAGAAGTTGCCCTATATGAGCCAGAAAACCAAAATGCAATAGACGGAACAATAATAATATCAAGAGAAATAAATGTAAATGGCAAAAATATGTGTAAAATTAATGGAAGAATGGTAACAGTAAACGAATTAAAAGAGTTTATGAGAAAAATAATAGAAATACACGGACAAAATGATAGTCAAAACTTATTAGATAATAAGGAACATTTAAAATACTTAGACAATTTTATAGGAAAAGATATAAAAAGCTTGAAGGAAAAATACAAAGAACAATATGTAAGATATTTGGAAATAAAAAAAGAATTAAAAGAAAATTATGGAGATGAAAAAGAAAGACAAAGAAAGCTAGATTTACTAAAATATCAATTTCAAGAAATAGAAGAAGCGGGATTAGTAGATGGGGAAGAAGAAGAGCTAAGTAATAAACAAAAATTAATAGTAAATGCAGAAAAAATAGCAAAAACATTGCAAGAGATTGATTTAGCTATTGGAGAAAATGCAATAGATATAATAAGTAACAGTATAAGAAATTTAGAAAAAATAGAAAGTTTTGATAGCAAATATCAAGAAACTGCAAATAACTTAAAAAGTGCGTATTATGAATTACAAGAAGTGTCAAGAGATATAACAAATTATAAAGATGAAGTAGATTTTGATGAAAACGAACAAAAACAAATTGAAGAAAGGCTAGACCTAATATTTTCTCTAAAAAGAAAATATGGAAATTCAATAAAAGAGATTCTAGAATATAAAGAAGAAGTAGAAAAAGAAATATATAGAATTGATAATCTAGAAGAATATACAAATAACCTAAAAGAAGAGCAAAAAGATGTAACAAAAAAATTAGATAATTTAGCAGAAGAAATTCATAAATTAAGAGAGAAAAAAGCAATAGAATTATCAAAAGAAATAAATAAGAATTTACAAGATTTGGAAATGAAAAATGCAGTAGTAAATATTCATACAGATTATATTGAGGAAGAGTATTACGAAAACGGAAAAGATAAAGTGGTATTTTTCATAAAAACAAATGTTGGAGAAGATGAAAAAGAATTAAGCAAAATTGCATCAGGAGGAGAAATGTCAAGAATAATGCTTGCAATAAAAACAGTACTTGCTAAAACTGATAATACATCTGTTTTAATTTTTGACGAAATAGATACAGGAATAAGCGGAAAAGCAGCAAATGCTGTAGCAGAGAAATTATCAAAAATTGCTGAAAAACATCAAGTTTTATGTATATCGCATTTGCCAAATATAGCAGCGGTTGCAGATTACCATTATTTTATAAGCAAAAATATTGTAAATGATAGAACAGCAACATCTATAAAACAATTGAGCGAAAAAGAAAAAATAAGTGAAATTGCAAGAATATCTTCAGGAGAAATAAATGAAATAAGTTTAAAATATGCAGAAAAATTAAGGTTAAAGAAGGTGGCAGGATAATACAAATTGGTTAGAAAAGGTTGAAAAAAGCCTAAAAATGTTGTATTATATACAAAAAATATAACAGATAAAGGTGATAATATGCTAGAAAGAGTAAATGACACAAAAGATTTGAAAAAATTAACAGAAGAAGAAAAGAAAAAATTGGCTCAAGATATAAGAAAATACATAATAGAGGTAGTATCTGAAAATGGAGGACATTTAGCTTCAAATCTTGGTGTGGTTGAACTTACACTAGCACTAGAAAGTGTATTTGATGTAAACAAAGATAAAATAATTTGGGATGTTGGGCATCAAACTTATATACACAAAATATTAAATGGAAGAAAAGCAGAACTAAAAAGCATAAGAAAGCTAAATGGAATAGCTGGTTTTCCAAAAACAAAAGAATCTGAAACAGATTGTTTTAATACAGGCCATAGTAGTACATCAATATCTGCTGCTATGGGAATGGCAAAAGCAAGAGATATAAAGAAAGAAAAACATTCAGTAATAGCAGTTATTGGAGATGGAGCACTAACTGGAGGAATGGCATTAGAGGCATTAAACCATATAGGAAGTTCTAGAACTAATGTAATAGTTGTTTTAAATGACAATGAAATGAGTATATCTAAAAACATTGGTGGGATAAATATGCTTTTAAGTAAACTAAGAGCAAGAAAAATGTATGCCATATCTAATAAATCTGGAAAAAAAGTGTTAGAAAAAATACCAGTTGTGGGTTCAAAAATAATTAAAATTGTTCAAAGAATGAAACAAGGTATTAAACAATTGATTATACCAAAAATGTTTTTCGAGGATATAGGATTTAAGTATTTAGGACCAATAGATGGTCATAATATTGAAGATATGGAACTTATATTTAAGAGAGCAAAAGAGCTTGATGAACCAGTATTAATACATGTATTAACTAAAAAAGGAAAAGGATATAAGCCTGCAGAAGATGAACCAGATAGATTTCATGCTACATCGCCTTTCGATATAGAAACAGGTAAGCCAAAGAAACAAAAAGGCAAAGACTATTCAAAAGCTTTTGGGGAAGAGCTTGTTAAAATTGCGGAAAAAAATAAAAAGGTAGTAGCAATTACAGCATCTATGAAAGATGGAACAGGTTTAACAAAATTTGCAGAAAAATATCCAGATAGATTTTTTGATGTAGGAATAGCAGAACAACATGCATTAACCTTTGCAGCAGGACTTGCAAAAGAAGGAATGATACCATTTGTGCCAATATATTCTTCATTTTATCAAAGAGCTTATGACCAAGTAATTCACGATATTTGCATACAAAATTTACCAGTAATAATGTGTGTAGATAGAGCAGGAATTGTTGGAGCAGATGGAGAGACACACCAAGGAATTTTAGATTTATCATTTTTTAAAGTAATTCCAAATATAACAATAATGGCACCAAAAGACTTTAAGGAATTAGAAGATATGATGAATTTTGCTATAACTTTGAAGAAGCCAGTTGTAATAAGATATCCAAGAGGAGGAGAAGCAAAGGAAAAATTTATAACACATTCTCAAATACAATATAAAAGAAGCGATATTTTGACAATTGGAAATGATGTAACAATAGTGGCAATAGGAAATCAAGTGGCAAAGGCATTGAATGTATGTAGGAAATTAAAAGAAGAGGGAATAAATGCTGATGTTATAAATGCAAGATTCTTAAAACCATTTGATAAATATACAGTTCTTAAATCTATTAATAAAACACATTTTGTTGTAACAATAGAGGACAATTCTTTAGTTGGTGGTTTAGGTGCAGAAGTGAAAGAATTAATTGCAGAAAGACGTATTCCAAACGTAATTGTAAGGAATTTTGGATATCCAGATGTATTTGTAGAACACGGAACACCACAAGAACTTGAGGAAATTTATAAATTAGATGAAAAATCTGTATTTAATTATATAACAAATGAAATTAAATATAAGAAGAGGACGAATAAAAATAATAAATCTAATAAGAAAAATAAAACAAAAAAATATGTTGATAATAAGGCTAATAAAAATATAGATGAAAGTCAAAATAAAATTGGCTAAAAACTAAATTTATGACTGTCCTTTATAAGAAGTCAAAAGGGCAGTCATTTAATTTAAAAGATAGATAATTTTTAGATATTGGATGATAAAAAGAAAGTTTATAACAAGCTAATGCTTGACCATCTATTAAATCAGATTTTGAACCATACAGATCATCTCCAAGCAATGGATGGCTAATTGATGCAAAATGAACTCTAATTTGATGTGTTCTTCCAGTTTCTAACACACATTTAATTAAGGAAAAAGTATCATATTCCTTTAGTACCTCAAAATGTGTAATAGCCTGTTTTCCATTATTAGAAATACACCTTTCAATTATACTGTTTTCTTTTCTTGCAATTGGTTTATTTATAGTTCCTTTTTTAAAAGAAAGTTTACCACAAACAACAGCTAAGTATTCTTTCTTAAATGTTTTATTATTCATTTGCTTTATTAAAGTTTCTTGTACATATTCATTTTTAGCAAATATAATTAATCCCGATGTATTTAAATCGAGTCTATTTACAGGCCTTATCTTTTTATGTAAATTGATTTTATCAAAATAAAATTTTAAACCATTAGAAAGAGTATCATTAAAATGGCTAAAAGAAGGATGTACGGCTATTCCAGCAGGTTTATTTAGAATTATAAAAGAATCATCCTCATATATAATATTTAGGTTCATATTTGTAGGAATAATGTTAGAATTATCCTCTGGATAATTTAAGTCAATAGAAATTATATCGTTTTTATGTACAATATTTCTAGTATCAAATATTTGACCATTTACTTTTACTAGTTTATTATTTATCAATTTACTAAAAAGCCTAGATGAAATATCTAGATTTTGTTTTAAAATATTATTAACAGTTTGGCTTTCTTTTTCTACTTTATAATTTAAAATCATAAATACTCCTTGTTGTTTTATTTATGTAAAAGTGTCCTATTAATTTAATAGAACACATAGGGTTACTATATATTGCTAAGTAGTAACAAATTATTCGTTGTTATCATTATTATAACGATTTCTATTTGGAACACTAGATGTATAGTAATAAACTAAAGCAATTATTGCAACAGCAGCAATTGCTAAAATTAACCAAATCCAAGTTGTAGAATTCATACCTAGAAGAGTGGTATCTGTCGTAGTAGCAGTTCTTCTAGCAGTATAGTTTCCTGAATTTGTATTTGTTGCCATAAAAGAATTGTTATTATTTGTCATTTCTGATGCGCCTTTTTCCATATTTTCAGTTACATTTTTTGCCGTGTTAGAAATATCTTTTGCAGTATTTTCTATACCGTTTTCAGCATTCCCAACGGCATCTTTAACAGAATTTGCAGCTTTTTCCATAGAATCTTTTACTTCATCTGTAGCAAATGTAAAAGTGGAGCTTAAAAGTATAACAATACTAAATAATAACAATCCAAACAAAAACTTTTTTTGCATAATTTTTATCCTCCTAAAAAAATAGTTTAAAATTAAACTTAATAATATTATTATTTTTTTAGGTTAAAATATACTATGAAAAAATTTGAAAAATAAAACAAGCAATAACAACTTATTGCTTGATAAAATTTAATTTTTACTTAATCTTATTAAAATTGCTATTGCAAAAAATATTAACAAAACACCAATTACTATTAAAGCTATATTTATAAGGTTAGTAATTGTTGAACTACCAGATGATTGACTGTTTGAAACACTACTTATAGTAGAAGAACTTGAATTTGAAGAACTGTTAGATGTGTTTTGGAATAAGTTATTTGTATTAGTGTTTGTATTGCTTGTATTTGATGAATTTGTTGCAGTTGCAGAATTTGCTTGTGTTTGTGCATTTGGAGATGCAGCATTAGTTGTTGTATTTTCAGTTAAATTCAAATCGATACCATAGCAATAATTATATGAAAAGATTACTACCATAGTAAATAATAATATAGTTTTGATTAATTTTGACATAATTATTCCTCCTTAAGTTTTTTCATTTGATTTACAATAATAGTATAATATCACAAAAAAAGACATTTTGTCTATAATTTTTAGAAAAATTATAAAAATATGTTCTTAATAGTTGTAAAAACTAAATGTTTTTGATAAAATAACCAAAGAAATTAGGAGTGGTACAATGTATTCATTAGAAGAATTTGATAAAGCTAAAACTAAAATTTTAAGATATATATTATACAAGAAAAGAACTGAAAACGAGGTAAGGACAAAATTTAAAAATGATATAGACGAAGAAATGTTAGAAGATGCAATTGAATATTTAAAAGAAGCTAAATACATAGATGATGAAGATTATATTGAAAAGACAATAAATAATTTTAAAATATTAAAGAAAATGTCTATAATGGAATTAAAATATAAATTACAAGCAAAAGGATTAAATAAAGATTTAATAGAAGATTATATATATCAAAATAAAGACGAATTAATAGAGTATGAGATAAATTCAGCAGAAAAAATAATACTAAGAAAAGATCAGGAAAAGCCAGAAATAGTATCATATTTAATGAAAAAAGGGTATAAAAGAGATAATATAAATAAAGCATTTGAAAGGATAGAAAATTAGAAATAATGAAAAAAATATTGTTTTCAGCATATTCGCTAGATGTTGGAGGAATTGAAACGGCACTTATTACATTATTAAAAAACATAAAAAATGATTATGAAATAACATTGTGTTTAGAGAAAAAAGAAGGAATATTCTTAAATGAACTTCCTCAAAATGTGAAAATAATTACATATAAACCAAGTGATTTTAAAATAATGCCAATAAGAAAAATATTAAATTTTATAAAACAACAAATCTTTAAAATAAAATATAAAAATAAATTTTATTTTTCGGCTTGTTATGCGACCTACAGCTATTCTGCATCATTTGTTGCGAGAACAGCAAGCAAAAATAATGCTTTATGGGTACATAATGATTATATGAGTTTTTATGAAAATGATAAAAAAATATATAAAGAATTTTTTGAGAAGGTAAAAGCAAAGGATTTTAGTAAAATAGTTTTTGTATCAGAATATGATAAAAATGTATTTGTAAATAATTTTAATGAATTAAAAGAAAAATGTTTATATTGTAATAATTTAATAGATTACAAGAAA
>ERZ857693.1106-NODE-1106-length-36775-cov-16.877015_pt1 | contig 36775 bp, 39 predicted proteins | sample MGYA00519765_ERZ857693 | MGnify/ENA primary metagenome ERZ857693 (study PRJEB31778, sample SAMEA3449354) | human gut metagenome | biome: human gut; feature: human-associated habitat; material: faeces | place: United Kingdom | collected 2010/2012 ... | reverse complement strand
TCGTTGACACTGGTTCCTAAGACCAGCGCGTCTGCCAATTCCGCCACATCCGCATTTCGTATTGACAAAAATTATTATAATACAATAACCTTATTTTTGTCAATAGAAAATTTGAATTTTTTTCATTTTTTTATTTCTAAAAATATAAATTTTACTCTCTTTCTCCATCTAACTTTTTCTCTTTGCTTCTATTCCAAAAGTTTTTAACCTTATCCACAGTCGCTTTCTTAACACTTGTTATAACCTTTTTTATTTGATTAGTAAATTTACTATTACCAACCGAAGCAGCTAGTATTTCTTTATATTCATTGTATCTCTCTTGAATCTTAGTATTCTCATTAGAAAGATATACTATTGTTGGCATTTCATATTTTTCTGCTTCAATTGATTTTCTTTCCCAATAATTATTTTCCAATATCTTATTTTCAACTGCTTGATGATTATCCATAGATGCTTTCATAGATTCTGCTGCATTTTCAATAAATTGGAAGATATCCGGATTGCTTGAATGACAGGCTATAATGCACTTTCCAGTAAACTCGTCTACATTATGGAACATAAATACATCTTTTTCAGGTAACATTTTTCCGCAAAGTTTCAAATACAAACCTCATTTCATCAGCATGGCACTCTATGGTTATATTGTTCGTAGAACCTGGCGAATATTCTCTCTTAACATCTGTTCCTGTAGTTTTAATATGTTCTTTCCATAATTTTAATAAGCATTTTTTGGCATCATCATTTCCTATTGCAAAATTTTCTGCGAATACTTCTTGCATATTTTCAGGTAACTTAAATAAATATTGAGATTTAACTGTTCTAAAATATTGCCAATCGCCGACTATTTCATAATTAGAAAGTCCTTCTATCATCTGTAAACACTCTTCATCAGAGTAAAACTCACTTATTTCCTTTCTTTCTAATATACTTCTTGCGTCCTTTTTTAAAGGTTCTTCTTGAATTGCTTCTCGTAAAGCGTTTGTTCCAAGGCAATCAATAACTAATTCGGTATATTGTTCTTTTATTTTTTCTTTCTCTTTTTTATTTTTTCCCTTTATATCTATTTCATATTGATTAACTATTTTTTCTAGTTTTTCTCTGTCTATTTTAAATTTTTCTTTCATAGTTTTTTCCTCTTTTGAAATATTGATCTTGTCTTTCTTATTAGTTTTTTTATTATATTAGTTTTCTCGTAAACAACTAAATCACTACAATTAGACGAATTATTATTATTTTCTTTTTTGTTTTTAAATAATAAATTATAGTCAAAATTTTCATTGTCTTGTGTATTTAAAAATCTATTTATCATATCCTTTTGAGTTTGATTTGCAAAATATTTATCAAATATTATTAAAAGTATAGCAGAAGCTTCTTCTGTTATATCATCTGGGCTAAATGTGTTTGGATTGATATTATACTCATAATCTTTTGCTGAATTTTCTTTTAGTTTTCTTAAAACTTCTTCCGGAAGTATTAAACATAATAATTCTCTATTATAAAGATTTAGTATAGTATAAACTTGTTTACAAGCTATTTGCATTCTATACTCTTCATCTTCCATAATATTAAATCTCCTTTAAATCATCAATAATATCCTTATAATTTTTGGCCATCAAAATAGCAGTTCCTGCAACTAACATATTTGCTCCAGCCTTTTTTACCTTTTCGCAAGTTGCAAGATTAATTCCACCATCAACCTCAATTACAGTATCTAAATTATTTTCATTTATATAATCTTTCAAAGTTTGAACTTTATTTACCATATCAGAAATTAAAGTTTGTCCACCTTTTCCTGGCTCAACTGTCATAACTAGAGCAACATGTATATATGGTAAAAATTTATAAATCTCTTCTATTTTTGTTTCTGGTTTAACAGCAATTCCTACTCTAGAATGATTATCTTTTATCATATTTATAAATTTAAAAACTTCTTCCTCATCCGTACAAGCTTCTAAGTGAAATGTTATTAAATTTGCTTCAACTGGTGTAAATACATTAATTGCTGTTTCTACATCTTTCACCATCAAATGTACATCTAATGGCATATTCGAAATTCTCCTTACATAAGATGATAATTCTAGCATTTTTTGATATGTATTTTTTTCTACAAATTCTCCATCCATTACATCTATGTGTATATAATCTGTTCTTGCTTTTTCTAAGGCTAATATTATTTCCGCTTCTTTTCCTTTTTCTGCATTTAATATTGATGTTGATACTTCGTACATTAAAATTTCCTCCTTTATTTTGAAAAAATCCTGATAAAGATTTTTATCAGGATTTTTTTATTACTCTATTGTAACTTTATCTGTATTATTTAAATTAATATCTTTTGTTGATTTTAAAACATCATCTATATATACTTTTACTTGTACTGTTCCTTTTCCAGATATAGATTGATAAAGATTTGTTGTTGTTGGATCTAATTTGCCTTTATAAACTGTATCTCCACCTGCAACTATTTTAACTTCAACCTCTTTTACAACTTTATTTGTTGAACCTGATGTTCCATTTTCTGTATTTGTTGTATTTGTTTCTTCATATTCAACTTTTCCACCTAATAATGACTTAACATTTACAGTAAGTGTTGCAGATTTTGTTTCTGTTAGTTTATTTACTGTTATTGTAATAGAACTTCCTTGTTCAACTTCTTTTCCTGCATCTATACTTTGTTTTAAAACAACTCCATTTTCTTTTGAAGAATCTTCGTCATTTGCTACTGTAACTTGAAGTCCTAAATCTGTTAATGTTTTTTTAGCATCATCTTCAGATTTTCCTATAATCGATGGAACTGATGATTTTTTTACTCCTGTGCTTACATGTATAATTACAGTATCACCTGCATTAACTGTTTTATTTGCTTCTGTTTCCTGACTTATAACATATCCAGCTTCGATTTTTTTACTTTCTTCTTCAACTATTTGATATTTTAAATTTGCATCTTCTAATAGTTTAATAGCATCTTCTTGGCTTTTTCCCTTTAAATCTGGAACAGTTGCTTCTTCAATTCCTTTACTTACAACTACTTTTATTGTTGTTCCCATTTTTATGTTGTAATTATCACTATATAGTGGATCCTGTGAAATTATATATCCTTCTGCATAATCACTATTAAATTCTTCCGAACTTACTTCTAATTTTAATCCTAAACCCTCTAATTGTTGTTTTGCATCATCTTGGCTTATTCCTACTAAATTTGGCAATAGTACTTCTTTTGGATTTGTAAGTCTAGAATAAGCTATTGTTCCTCCTAAACTTATGACAAACAATAATATTAAACCTATAAATATTGATAATCCTTTATGTTTTTTTATAAATCCTATAAATTTATTTTGCTTTTTCTTTTTTCCATTTTCTGTTTTTTTAGCCTCTTCATCAATATCTTTTAGTGATATTTTTTGAGTTGGCATTGTATCTTCGTAATCTTGATTATCAACAAAATCTCCATCTGGGTCTTTCAATGCTCTTTTTAAGTCTGTAAGCATTAGTGTTGCAGTTTGATAACGTAAATTTGTATCTTTTCTCATCGCTTTTAATATTATGTCATTTACAGATTGAGGTATTTTTTCATTTAAATTTTTTGGTGGTATTGGTTCTTCTTGCATATGTTTTAATGCAACAGATACTGGCGTATCGGCATCAAATGGTACCCTTCCTGTAAGCATTTCATACATTACAACACCTAATGAATAAAGGTCTGACTTACTATCTGTGTAGCCTCCTCTTGCGTGTTCTGGAGAAAAATAATGTACTGACCCAATTGTTGTTCCAAATGCTGTTATTGTAGAATTTGAAACTGCTTTTGCAATTCCAAAGTCTGTTACTTTTGCAACACCGTCTTCTGTAATTATTATGTTATGTGGTTTTATATCTCTATGTACTATATTGTTTTTATGTGCAACTTCTAAGGCAGAAGCTATTTGAATTGCTATATTTACAGACCATTTCCAAGGAAGTGGTCCACCTTCCTCTACTATTATTTCTTTTAATGTTTTTCCTTGCACAAGTTCCATTACAATATAATATAAATTTCCATCTTTTCCAACATCATATACAGATACAATATTTGGATGAATTATGCTTGCAGCAGCTTGTGCTTCAACCTCAAATCTTTTTATAAATTCTTGATCTGTTGTAAATTCATCTCTTAAGATTTTTACAGCAACATATCTATTTAGCACGTGACATTTTGCTTTATATACTGTTGCCATTCCGTCCATTTCCTATTTTTTCAATAATTTCGTATCTATTTCCTAACAATCTTCCTTCTAAATCCATTCTTTAACATTCCTTTCTTTTGAATGTAAAATCTATATTTTTATAGATTTTTTATTGTTATAACTGTTATATTATCTATTCCTCCATTTTGATTTGCTAAATCTACAAGTTCTTTTGGAGCTGTTTCAAAATTGTTTGTTACTAAATTAAATATTTCTTCTTTGCTTACCATATTTGTTAAACCATCTGAACATATAACTAATGCGTCTTCTTTTTGGAATCCTCTTACCATTACATCTGGTTCAACAAAAGCATTACATCCTAATGCCTTTGTAAGCATATTTTTCTTTGGATGATGTTTGGCTTCTTCTTTTGTAATTGTTCCCTCTTTTACCAATGTTTGTACATAACTGTGGTCTTGTGTTAGTTGCCTTATCAATCCTTTACGTATTCTAAAAATTCTACTATCACCAATGTGTGCAATATAGGCCCTACTATTATATATTAAACATACTTCTAAAGTAGTACCCATTCCTTCATATTCTTTATTTTCTAATGATTTTTCGTACACAACCATATTGGCATATTCTACACTGCTTCCGAATAAGTTGTATTAAACTTTCTTTGTCTTTTGGTGTATCTTTTAAATTATTTTCTATATAACTTCTGCTACATGCTACTGCTAATTTACTTGCTATTTCTCCAGCATTACATCCACCCATTCCATCTGCTAATATATATAATTGTATATTAGAAAATTGGTCATCTGTAATGTAATAACTATCTTGGTTTGTATCTCTTGCTTTTCCTATATCGGATTTAGCATATCCTTTTACCATTGTGTCACCTCTTTTTCTTTACATATAAAAGTGTATCATAACTTATATTTTTTTTCAATAAAAATTTCTCTTTAAATTTAAAATATTTCTTTATTAAATTTCCCTATATTTTAAAAATTATATGTGCCAAATTAAATATTCCATTATATACAACATTTATTATTGGAGATATTATTGTTCCTGCAATTCCTGTTATCCATAATACAACAAATATTATGTAAAAAATTCTTTCATTGTCCTCAAACCATTGCTTTGTATTATAAGTTAAAAATGGTTTTATTACTTTTGAACCATCTAATGGTGGTAATGGAATTAAGTTAAAAATTCCAAGTCCTATATTTATTGTTATTGTGTATTTTATCATTACCATAATAATTGAAAGTACCGTATTTGTTAATACTATTTTTCCAGCTATTTTATAAATTATGAAATATATTGCTGTAAATACTATTGCTAAAATCATATTCATTGCTGGCCCTGCAATTGATACTATTGCATCTGCCTTTTCCATTGAGATATCTCTATTATAATTTCTTGGATTTACATTTACTGGCTTTCCCCATCCAAATCCTGCAAATAATAACATTATAAATCCTATTGGATCTATATGTGCTAAAGGATTTAATGATATTCTTCCTTCTCTTCTTGGGGTATCATCTCCTAACATATCTGCTACTTTTGCATGTGCAAATTCGTGAAATGTTATAGCTATTAATACTCCTGGAATTGTGTATAGAAGTCCTAGTAATGCGTTCACATTTGTTAAATAACTTGATAGCCCCCATAGAACCATTATTGCCATTATTATATATAATGTTCTTTTATCAAAATACATTTTTCCTCCATTCTAGATTTTATCTTTTTCTTTTTTTGGGTATTATATACTAAAAACTTATAATTGTAAATAAAAAATCCCAGAAATTATAATTCTGGGATTTTTTATTTTTTCTATTTTGCATAATCAACAACACGTTTTTCTCTTATAATATTTACTTTTATTTGTCCTGGATAATCCATTTCATCTTCTATACGTTTTGAAACATCTCTAGCTAATACTGTCATTTGGTCATCTGTAATTCTGTCTGGTTTTACTATTATTCTAACTTCACGTCCTGCTTGAATTGCAAATGATTTTTCAACACCATCGAATGAATCAGCAATTGATTCTAGATTTTCTAGTCTCTTTATGTATGCTTCTAATGTTTCTCTTCTTGCTCCTGGTCTTGATGCTGATATTGCATCTGCTGCTTGTACTAAAACTGCTTCTAATGTTTGTGGTTCTACATCTCCGTGATGTGCTTCTACAGCATTTATTATAAGTGGATTTTCTTTATATTTTTTAAGAATGTCTACACCTATTTGTACGTGTGTTCCCTCCATATCGTGGTCTAATGCTTTTCCAATATCGTGTAATAAACCTGCTCTTCTTGCTCTTTTTGCATCTAGCCCTAATTCTTCTGCCATTATTCTAGCTAAGTTTGATACTTCTATAGAGTGACTTAACACGTTTTGACCATAGCTTGTTCTATATTTTAGTTTTCCAAGTAGTCTTATTATATCTGGATGAAGATTATTTACTCCTGTTTCAAGTGCTGCTCTTTCTCCTTCTTCTTTTATGATAGTATTTAGCTCTTCTTTTGCTTTTTCTACCATTTCTTCGATTTTTGCTGGATGTATTCTTCCATCGTCGATTAGTTTTTCAAGAGCTATTCTTGCAACTTCTCTTCTTAATGGATCAAATCCAGATAAAATTACAGCTTCTGGAGTATCATCAATTATTAGGTCGATTCCTGTTAATGTTTCTAATGCTTTTATATTTCTTCCTTCTCTTCCTATTATTCTTCCCTTCATTTCATCACTTGGAAGACTAACTATTGATACTGTTGTTTCAGATGTGTGGTCTGCTGCACACTTTTGTACTGCATATGATATGATTTCCTTTGCATTTTTATTTGCATCTTCTTTTGCTTTTTGGTTTAATTCTCTAATTAGTTTTGCCTTTTCTGTTGTTATTTCTTTATCCATTTCATTAAGCAAATATTCTCTTGCCTCGTCTTTACTTAATGAGGCTATTTTTTGAAGTTCTTCAACTTGTTTTTCATAAACTTTATTTACTTCTTCTTTTTGATTTTCTAGACTTTGATATTCTTTATCTAAATCTCTTTCTTTCTTTTCTAGATTTTCTGAACGTCTGTCTAAATTTTCTTCTTTTTGAATCATTCTTGATTCTTGTTTTTGTACCTCGCTTCTTCTTTCTTTAATCTCTTGATCTAATTCTTTTCTGCTATTCATAATTTCTTCTTTTGCTTTGAATATTTCTTCTTTTTTCATGTTTTCTGCTTCGACTTTTGCTAAGTCTACTACTCTTTTAGCTTCTTGTTCTGCACTTTCAATTTTAGATTCAGCAATTTTTTTTCTAATTGTCATTCCAACAACTATTCCTATTGCTAGAGAGATTAAGAAAGTCGCGATTATGATTAAACTGTTCATAATCATACACCTCTTTCTTATTTAATTTTCAATGTGCGAATAAATATATATATTAAAACTTGTCTTTTTTATTAAATATATTTTTCTACCACTTAAGTATATCATTTTAGGTTTGGTAATGTCAAGAGGTATACGAATTTAATTATTATAAATTTACGCTACATTTAATATACAATCATAATAATCATAATCTTCCATATATCTTTCCATCATTTCAAAAAATCCTTTAGAATGTGTTTTGTATTTTAAATGACAAAATTCGTGTAATACTACATATTTTAAAACCTTTTTATCATATTTTACAATTTCTGGATTTATAACTATTGTTTTCATATCTATTGTTTTTGCAAGTTTATTTGGTATTCTTCTTATAACATAATTTTCTGGTGCTAAACCATTCATTTTTATTCTTGTTTCTTCCATTACATTTTCTATTTCTACCCTTGCTATTTCTTGGTACATTTTTTCTATTGCAAGTTTTACTATTCCTACATTTCCATTTCTTTTATATTTGCTTGGAAGATATACATTTATGATATTTCCAACTAAATCTAATTCTGGATTTTTGATTTTACTATATATAACATTTACTGATATTGTTTTTCCAAAAATCTTTACATTTTTTCCTAGTTCTTCTTCTATTTTATTTCTTCTTAATAATTTTATCATAATATAATCCTCCTTAAATTGTTTATGAACTCTTGTTCGCTTTTGACATTATGGATTATATATCTCTTTTTTTATCTTGTCAATAGTTTTTAGAAAATTTGTTCGTTTTTTTAAATAAAAATGTCCTAAAATTGTAGTATATTAAATTTTTCTGTTCTAGGTAGTTTTAATATTACTTGTAACATATATTCCATATATTTTTCATATTTTGGTATTAATATTAATTCATTTTTATCATCCTTCCTTTTTAGTTCGTCTTTTTATTTTATGCCAACTTTTGTAGAGTTTACATAAAGTTAAAAAGACGAGCCTGGTATGGCTCGCCTGGTAGAGGCCTCAAAGTCTTGAAAAATTTAAAATGTAACTTTTCGGCCACCTACCTATTCTTATTTTTACGTTATAAAACTAGTATTCTATTATTCTAGTTCTTCGCCATCAGAGTTCAAAGCTACTTCCATAGTCCAAGACGGAAACTGACGTCGTTGTTCGAGTAGCTAGTATCGTTGTCGCCGCGGCTCTTAGCAGGATAGTACGAACCATTGTGGTAGTAACTGCCACCCCTGAAATTACAAGGATGGTCGGTATTGTAGAACTCTCTTGTCCATTCCCATACATTTCCAGCAATATCATATATATTCATTAATGAAAAACTTGTATCTGCTCCTGTTGTTAATAATACCTCTGCACTTGCAGTCTTTTGGTATGGGCATGCATTAAAAGTATTTCCTTCAATTGTTGAATATTTTGCGTTTACATTTGTTATATTCCATAGATTATCTTTGTAATTTCCAATTGCTTTACTGTCAGAAGTTAAATTTCCCTGTGTTGTCGCACTTTTTGTTTCAATAAATTTCAAAACTAAATCCCATTGTACTCCAAATATTAAACTACTTGTACATTCATTATAATTCATTCTTGTTGCTAATTCTTGTGCTTCATCTCTTGTCACATAATTATATGGAATCTTATTTTGTTTTACTACTGCTTTGTCACTTGGTGATATTTTTGTATACGACGTTCTTGGCGTATCTCCTTCTAATCCTGCTTCATATCTTCCTATCCAAAATCCTCCATTTGTATACACACTTTTTAACATATTTTGATAATCAACTGAATATGTTGTTCCATCTGTATTTGTATCTTTATAAGATGAATCTGAATAATCAGCTGTATATGCTTTTAAACAATCTCTTATTTTTTCCCAATCATCTGCTGAATTTGGTATTCCTTTTGCATTATATTTTGAATCTGAATATATTGTTGTTGGCACTTCCACCCAAACATACTCATTCCCATAACCATCTGTTATAACTAATCCATCATCAATAGAATCCTCTCCCTCTATTTTAGTTGGTGCAAATCCTTCTGGCAATGTAATACCCTTATAGGTAGTTTTTTTTGTATTCATCAACGCTTCTGTCTGTGCTAACTTTCTTTGTTCGTCTTTGCTTGCTGTTTCTGTTTTTTCTTTTGCCTCTGCTGCTCTATTTAGTATTCCATTTTGACCTGTTAACATACTTGTGCTTATTCCAGCTAAAATAAGTAGTACTATAATTGTTACAACAAGAGCAATCAAGGTTATACCTTTGTTTCTTCTTAATGTGTTTCTTAACATTTTTCATCCTCCAAATTTTATTTTTTTATATAAATTTAGCCTTACATTTACATACATATCTATTATTGCCATTTCCAGCTTTATTATACTTAACAATTAGCGATTTACTCAAATTTCAATGTACATAAATTTTTGGCTATTTATTTTTACGTTTTTATAGTATCATATTGTGTACTTTTTTGTAACTGATTCATATTCATATTTAATTATACTTTTGCATCTTTTTTCATTAGTTTCACCACTACAAAATTACAATTTAAACTTTTTTTCAAAAAAAGAGCTTACAGATACAAAAAAGATGTAACAAAAATTACACCTTTTTCAAATCCTTACTCTCTAAAATACTCTTAGCAGTCATAACTCCCAAATACTCCTCTGGAAGTACGATTTCATCAACATCAAGCTTTTCCAAAATTCTCTTATGAAGCTTATCGCCCGCTTTTGCAATAACATAATTAACACCCGCTTCTTTCAAAGCCAAACATGTAATAATACTAACAGATACGCTTTCTCCAATACCTACAACACCAACATCAAAATCCCCAACAGGGATGCCATCAAAAGCATCAATATTAGTAATATCCATACAAACCGCTTTAGTTGCAAAATTACTAGCACGTTCTACCAATCTCATATCTTTATCAATAGCAAAAACTTCCATTCCTTCTTCTGAAAGTTTTCTTGCAACATTCATTCCATAAATTCCTAAACCTATAACTATACATTGTTTCTTCATAACTTTATCCTCCTATAACATAACATTTCCTGAAACATATTCAATATTTTGATTTTCCTTTTTCTTAAAAATAAGAATAGAAAGTATCGAAATTGGACCAACTCTTCCTATATACATTAAAGCCTCTAAAATTACTTTAGATGCAAAATTCAGCTTAGCTACATTTGTCACAGATAAGCCTGTTGCCGAAAAAGCTGATGCGCACATAAATAAGTTATTATCAAGTCTCATTATTTGCACTTTTTCCATTATAAACATTGATATTAAAACTAACACCAAACATATAACAATATTTGTTATTGCTTGTCTTATAGTTTGTAAATCAATTTTTTTATAGAAAACTACTACATCTTTTTTATTTCTAAGAGTTGCTCTTACAGTTAAAGCTAAAATTGCAATTGATGTAATTCTTATTCCACCAGAGGTTGAACCAGGTGCCCCTCCTATTATCATAAGAAATGATATTATTAGTTTTGTAATAGGTAACATTCCTGCCATATTTATTGTTGAAAATCCTGTAGTTCTTGCTGTCACACTCGTAAATACCGCTTCTAGCCAAGTTAAATTAGGCTCAGCAATTTTTAATAACATTATTGATACTAAATAAATTATAAAACTTGCTGTTAGTACTATTTTTGTATGAAAACTTATATGTATAAAGCGTTTTTTCTTTATAGCTCCAATTATATCTTCAATTACAAAATATCCAATTGAACCTAAAAACATTAATATTATAAATACAATATTTACATATATGTTTTTCGCAAAAATTTCAAGGCTTGTATCTCCTATTATATCAAATCCTGCATTACAAAATGCTGTAATAGAATGAAATATGCTATACCAGATTCCATTTTTTATTCCAAACCTTGGTATAAAATCTACTGCTAATAATATAGCTCCAATAATTTGAATAACTATAGTATATTTTATTACTTCTTTTAGTCTCTGTTTTAATTTTCCATAATTATTATCATTTAAGGCACTACCTAAAAGCAATGTCTCAGATAAGCTCATCCTTTTCTTTTTAAAACTTAATATAAAAGATATAAATGTTACAAATCCTATTGCTCCAATTTCTGTAATTATTGCAATTGCCAATTGCCCCAAAAAGCTATACTCTGTCGATAAATTTACTGTAGTCAAACCATTTACACATGTTGCTGAAACTGCAGTAAATAATGCATCAAATGGAGTTACATTTCCGTTATTGCAGATTGGAAGCATAAGTACTATCCAACCTACAAGTATTACAGATAAAAAACCTAAACAGGGTATTACATATATATTTTTATCTTTTAACATCTTTTGTCTACTTCCCTTCTTATATTTCCCTTAATTCAATATTTTCTTTTCCAACAATATCCTGAAATACCTCATAAATGGCACCAGTTAAATATATTGCACCACATTTTAAAATGTTTTCTCCGTCTTGCACTTCCACCGCAATATTATTCATCTCTCCATTAAAGTATTTTATTGCACCTCTTAATTTCTTTTTTATAGGTTCATCTAAATTTGTAATATTTATTATTAATTCTTTTCTTTTCTGAACCCCGAAATTTGTTATTTCATTTGCAATTATTGATGTTTTTTCTTCTTCTCTTATACTTAATCTTCCTTTTATTAAAACAATATTTTCTTCTATTAAGCTATCTTTTGCAGTTAAATAAGCATTTTCAAAAGCTATTATTTCTGCTTGTCCATACAAATCTTCAATTGTTACAAAAGCCATTATTCTGTTTGTTTTTGTAAATTTCTTTTTTATAGATGTTATAATTCCTACAATTTTTACTTCTTGTCCATCTCTAAATTTGCTTGCCTTTTGCAAATCATATCCACTTACCATTTCTAGTTCTGGAATATTTTCTTCATCTATATTTGTTTTATTATCGATTGCGTCAATATCTCTTGTGCTAATTGTTGTTTGTTTTTCTATTTCTTCTTTTAGTTTACTTAATGGATGCCCAGATAAATAAATTCCAAGCATTTCTTTTTCTTGTGATAAAAGCTCTTTTTCTGAAAATTCTTCTTTTTCTACAAATGCATATTTTATATCATCCATATTATTTTCTACATCATCATTTGTAGCTCCAAAATCAAACATCGAAAATTGACCTTCTAAACCTTTTTTCTTTGTGCTTTGTATTGTATCTACTATTCCCTCAAATGATGCAAGCAAGGTACTTCTATTTTGCTCAAATTCATCAAATGCTCCTGATTTTATTAAACTTTCTATACATTTTTTATTAACACTCGCATCGGCAATTCTCTCGCAAAAATCTGTAAATGATTGAAATTTTCCATTTTCGTTTCTCTCTTTTATTATGTTTTCTACAGGCTGAATTCCAACATTTTTTATGCTTCCCAAACCAAATCTAATATTTCCATTTATTGCAGTAAATTTAAGTTCACTTTCATTTATACTTGGCTTTAAAATTTCTATGTTTAAGCTCTTACATTCTTCGATGTAAACTGGGACTTTGTCTAAATTTCCTAAGTAACTATTAAGCATTGCGGCCATAAATTCTGGCGGATAATATGCTTTTAAAAATGCTGTTTGGTATGATACAACCGCATAACACGCAGCATGTGATTTGTTAAATGCATATTTTGCAAATTCTGCCATTTCGTCAAATATTTTGTTTGCAGATACTTCGTCGATTCCGTTTCTTACACAACCTGGTACAATGACATTTCCTTCTTCATCTACTTGTCCATGAATAAATACTTCTCTTTCTTTTGCCATTACATCTAGTTTTTTCTTTCCCATAGCTCTACGTACTAAATCTGCTCTTCCTAGAGAGTAACCTGCTAGGTCACGAACGATTTGCATAACTTGTTCTTGGTATACCATACATCCATAAGTTACATTTAATATTGGCTCTAGACTAGGATGTGTATATTCATTTTGTCCTGTTTGTTTTCCTCTAACATAACGTGGAATTTGATCCATTGGCCCAGGTCTGTAAAGTGAAACTCCTGCTATTAAGTCCTCTAGGCAATCGGGCTTTAAATCCTGCATAAAGTTTTTCATACCTTGGCTTTCAAACTGGAATACCCCACATGTTTTTCCATCTTGCCATAATTTATACACCTTTGGGTCATTCATATCTTTGTCAAATTCTACATCTATTCCATGATCTTTTTTTACCATTTCTTTAGTATCTTTTATAACTGTAAGAGTTCTTAATCCTAAAAAGTCCATCTTTAAAAGTCCAAGTTCCTCAAGTGTTGTCATTATATATTGTGTTGCATTTTGCCCATCTCTTACATATAAAGGAACATAACTATCTACTGGGTCTTTTGTTATAACTACCCCACATGCATGTGTTGATGTATTTTTAGGCATTCCTTCTAAGGCCATCGATACATCTAGAAATTTGTGTATTCTCTCGTCATTTTCGTATAGATTTTTTAATTCTATATTTTGTTCTAATGCTTTTTTTATTGTTATATGAAGTTCGTTTGGTATCATTTTTGCAATTTTATCTGTTTCTGCAAGTGAAATGTCTAATGCTCTTCCAACATTTCTTATTGCATTTTTAGCAGCTAATGTTCCAAATGTTATAATTTGTGATACATGGTCATGTCCGTATTTACGGCAAACATAATCTATTACTTCTTGTCTTTGTTCATCACTAAAATCCACGTCGAAATCGGGCATGCTTACTCTTTCTGGATTTAAAAACCTCTCGAAAAGTAAGTTATATTTCATTGGGTCAATATCTGTTATTTCTATGCTATATGCTAGAATTGAACCTGCACCAGAACCTCTACCAGGTCCTACTGGAATATTGTGTGTTTTTGCATAATGGATATAGTCCCATACTATTAAGTAGTAGTCTACATATCCCATCTTTTTTATAACACCAAGCTCATATTCTGCTCTTTTTTGATATTCTTCCGGAATGCTACTTCCATATCTTTTTACCATACCTTTTTTACACAAGTCTTCTAGAAAATCATAGTGTGTTTCATAGCCTTCTGGTACTTCGTAATTTGGCAAAATTGTGTGTCCAAATTCAAATTCCACATTACATTTTTCGGCTATTTTTACGGTATTTTCTATTGCATCTGGAAAAGCTTTAAAATAGTCTATCATTTCTTCAGGTGATTTTACATATAATTCTTCTGTATCAAATTTCATTCTGTCTTCGTCACTCATTCTTTTTCCTGTTTGAATACATAACAATACCTCGTGGTTATATGCATCTTCCTTTTTTAAGTAATGTGCATCATTTGTTGCAACAAGTGGAATATCTAATTTTCTAGCTAACTGTACTAGTTTTTGGTTAGCTAATACTTGCTCTTTTATCCCATTATTTTGAAGTTCTATATAATAATCTTCTCCAAATACTCTTTTATGCCATAAAGCTATTTCTTCTGCTTTTTCATTTTGACCATTTAATAATGCCTGATTTACACTTCCTGCTAAACATGCACTTAAACACACTAAACCCTCACTATATTTTTCTAGTATTTCTAGGTCTATTCTTGGTTTGTAGTAATATCCATCAATAAAACCTAAAGATACTAATTTACTTAGGTTTTTATATCCTTGATTATTTTTTGCAAGTAGTATTAAGTGATTATATTTATTATCTACACCTGGCTCTTTATCAAATCTTGAACGTGGTGCAACATAAACTTCGCACCCTATTATTGGTTTTACGCCTTCTTTTTTACAAGCTTTATAAAAGTCTATTGCTCCATACATTACCCCATGGTCTGTTATTGCCATTGCATCCATTCCTAGTTCTTTTGCTCTTACAGGCAGATCTTTTATTCTGTTGGCTCCGTCTAAAAGACTAAATTCGCTATGTATGTGTAAGTGTACAAATTGTCCCATTTTTTCTCCTTCTTTCCTCGGATACATTGTACTAAAAAAAGAAAAAAATATCAATAGTTTTTTCTGATTTGAAAATGTCCCATTGGGACCGGTTCTTTTTGGGACTTTTCTGATTGGGGACGGTTCTTTTTCCGAAAAGGAACCGTCCCCAATACGAAATTTTCGGAAAAAGAACCGTCCCCAATCAGAAAAATTACCTTCGTCAAATCTTGACTTTTTTCTCCATCCCCAATATAATTAAATAAGAAGCTAGCCACTAAAAGCTAAGCTTATTAAGGAGGAAATAAATATGTCAAAAAATGATTTAGCATTACTAGTACTAGATAATTGCAAAGAATTCGGACAAAAAGTTGAACAAAATTTACTACATATACGTAATGAAATAAACAAAAAATACATAGCCGAATTAGATGCATCTCGTTTTTCTAACGGCGAAGGAAAAGTAATTATACAAGATTCTGTACGAGATAAAGAAATTTACATTTTCTGTGATATTGGAAACTATGGAGTTACATACAAATGCCACGGAAAAGATCACGAAATGATGCCTGATGAACATTTTCAAGATATAAAAAGAGTAATTTCTGCAACATGTGGACATAGCTCTAAAGTAACTGTTGTTATGCCATTATTATATCAAGCAAGACAACATCGTAGGAAAGGAAGAGAATCACTAGATTGTGCAATTGCACTTCAAGAACTTGAAAGATTAGGAGTAAAAAGTATTGTAACATTTGATGCACATGACCCAAATGTTATAAATGCAACACCAAGCCTATCTTTTGACAATTTCTATCCATCAAGCACAATTATAGAAGAAATGGCTTCAAATGACTCAACAATTTTTGAAAATTCTATAGTAATAAGCCCCGATTTTGGGGCGATGGAAAGAGCTCGCTATTATGCTGAAATTATAGGATGTGATGTTGGCGTATTTTACAAAAGACGTGATTTAAGTAAACTTGTCAACGGCAAAAATCCAGTAGTTGCTCATACTTATATGGGAAGCGATGTTAAAGGAAAAAATGTTGTAATCGTAGATGACATGATTGCCTCTGGTGGTTCTGTAATTGAGGTTTCTCAAAAATTACGTGAAATGGGTGCTAATAAAATTTGCATAACTTGCACATTTGCCCTATTTACAGAAGGTTTTGAAAAATTTTTAGAAGCTCATAATAAAGGTTTATTTGACTCTCTTTACACTACTAACCTTTCTTATATACCAACAGAATTTTCAAGTCACGATTGGTTCCATAGTGTTGATATGTCTTATTTTGTAGCTCAAGTAATTGACCGTATGGATAAAAAAGAACCTTTGACACAATTCTTTAATAGAACTAATGAAACATTTAAAACTGTACAGAATTCTAAAAAATAATTTCGAAACGGGGACAGTTCCTTTTTCAAAAAGGAACCATCCCCATTTTAAAATTATTTTTCTTTACTTTCATCATCTTCAACATTTTTTCCAAATCTTTTAACCTTATTAGTTGTAGTTCTCTCAAAATCTTCATCCATAATTTTAAAAGATTTAATATGTTTAAAGTTTGGCAACTTTTCATTTGCCTTTTTTACTGCTTCATTTAAAATCTTGCTAATTTCCTCTTTAGTAGGAAACTTATTTCCAAGGTATTCTTTAATTGCCTCTATATTTGGAAATATTTTTGCTTTAACTTGAACATCATCTTTTCCATTTGATGTTCCAATAACTAACGATTCTTCTATTAAATCATCATCATTTAAAATATTTTCAATTTCCTCTGGATAAATATTTTCCCCATTTTTTGTAAGAATCATATTTTTACTTCTACCTGAAATATACAAAAATTCTTCGTCGTCAACATATCCTAAATCGCCTGTATGAAACCATCCATCTTTTAGGACATTTTTCGTTGCTTCTTCATTTTCATAATATCCAAGCATTACATTTGGACCTTTTACAATTATTTCTCCAACGCCTTCATCATTTGGATTATCTATTTTATATTCAACATTTGGTATTGGCATTCCGCAAGATGCCGCTTTGTAGTAAAAATCATTATTTCCTGCAACTAATGGAGCGCATTCTGTTAAACCATATCCCTGTAAAACTTTTATCCCAAGTTTGAAAAATGCTTCTACTAAATCTGGTTTAATTGCTGCAGCACCTACTATAAATGTTTTTATTTTGCCACCTAATGATTTTTTAACTTTCTTTTTTACTATTCCCTTTAAATAGAATGGTAAATTATCTATTATTTTGCTTTCTTCTTTTGTATATTTTTCTGGTAAACTTGATTTTAATGTTTTTATTACCTTTTTATATACGTTTTCCAAAAGCAAAGGCACACATAAAATAAATGTTGGCTGATATTCTTGTATGTTTTTTGTAATATATCTTAGCCCCTCGCAATAGCAAATTGTTCCTCCACCATATACTACTAACAAATATCCTATTGTGCATTCATAAGTATGATGTAACGGCAAAATTGATAATACTCTTGTAGCATTGTCTACCTTTACTATACTTGCAATTGAAACTATATTTGAGCATATATTTTTATGTGATAACATAACTGCCTTTGAATTTCCTGTTGTTCCTGATGTAAATAGGAGTATTTTCATTTCATTTGGATTTATTTTGATGTTTTCATATTCTGAATTTCCTTCATCAATTAATTTCTTTCCATCTGCTATTAAATCTGATAAATTCATGTATTTCGATGTATTTTGCATATCTATTAACATTGTTTCATTTTTTAATTCTGATTTAAACTCAAATATTTCATTTAGGTATTTGTCATCTGCAATTATTGCTTTAGAATTTGATACATTTAAAAATTCTTTTACATTTTCTTTTGATGCTTCTTTGTCTATTGGTACTACTATTCCTATTATTGTAGCTGCTAAATATGATATTGCCCATGAGTAACTATTTTTTCCCATTACAGCTATTCTTTGGTTTTGCATTCCCATTTCCATTAGTTTTGTTGCTAGGCTTTGTACATCGTTTTTGAAATCTATATATGATTTGTTTATTATTTTTCCATTTGGATTTTTTACTTTAAATGCTGTTTTTGTACTATTTTTTATAGCTGTTTTTTCTAACATGTCTTTTAAATCTTCTATTTCGTATGTTTTGAAATAATTGATTTTTTTCTTCAATTTCACCCACTCCTTATCTAGTTTTTAATACTATATCACAAAGTTTTGTTGTGTTCAAGTGGTATGGGGAATGTTTTTGGATTTTATTGCTATGGTTTAAGTGCCGTAACAGGAACTATATAAATTCCAGTATCTGGGTCTCTTGCAATAACATCTGTAAAACCAACCACTATGCACATAAATTTTGGTTTTTTTATCATATTATTGCAAAAGCTAATCAAGCTTTTTTTGGCATCTTCAACTTGATTAAATCCTAATTTTATCTCAACTGCCGCATATTCTCCATCTCTAAATTCAAGTATTGAATCCACTTCCAATCCAGTAGTGTTATCCCTAAAATGATATAAGCTACCGTCTAAATATTCCATATATATTTTTAAGTCCCTTTCAACTAGTGCTTCAAACATCAAGCCAAAAGTCCTTAAATCATCTATTAATTTTTCTGTTGTTAAATCTAAACAAGCACACGCTAATGAAGGGTCTGTAAAGTGCCTTTTTGCTGATTTTCCTACTCTATTTGGAGATCTATAATTTTCACTATATGCTGGTTGATTTTCTACAATATTAAGTCTGTTTAATACATCTAAATAATCATCAATTGTTATTCTGCTTTCTATTAATTCATTTCCAGTAGCATTTTCTCCAATATCTTTTATTAATGTATTATTATTTACTACAGTAGTTTCATTTCTAGCTAAACTTCTCAATAACATCATCATTTTATTTTTATCTCTTTTTTTATCGTCATTTATATCTTTTTCAATAATTGCGTCAATATAACCTTTTGGAATTATTCCTATTTTATCTTGTGGTACCTTTATATTTGATGGCCATCCCCCTCTAACTATTAAACTTGCTATTTTTTCCAAGGTTACTTTTTCATTTAATTGATTTTCTAATTTTCCATTAAACATATCCTGTATTGATACTTTACCTGTCGAATCTCCTGATTCATACAAACTCATCGTATGCATTCTTATTCGTCCTATCCTTCCAGCACCTGAATGATGAATAGTTTCTTTTTGTTTTTCATCTGTTAGTTTTGTTGAACAAGTTAATATATAATTTCCTTTATTTACTGTATCATCACATTTTCTTCTTATAGCATCCCAAGTTTTTGGAATTAAATTCCATTCGTCAATTAATTCCGGCCTTTCGTTATTTAGAATTAAATCTAAACTTAATTCTGCTTTTTCTCGTGTTTCTTCATCATCAAGAAATACTGCACTATTTGCGTGATTTAGCGACGCCCAAGTTTTGCCACACCATTTTGGCCCTTCTATACTTACCGCTCCAAATACTGTTAAATACTCTTCTATTTTTTTATCTACTAATCTTTCTATATATTCAGCTTTTTTTAAAGACATTGTTATCATCTCCTTTTTTATATTTTACACTATATTTTTATACATTTCAATAGTTAATATACATTTTTTAATTGATTTGATATACATTTTTTAAGTATTTTAATATACAATTTTTAAATTATTTTATATTTTCAAGTTTAATAGACAGCATTTCTGCTGCCTATAGTCAATTACTAATATTATTAAATTCCATCTAAACAATTATCATAAACCCATTGTTTTAATTCTTCCATATTATTAGTTTCATAATAATTAACAAGCATAGTTTTAAATTTTCCGTCTAATTCAACAGGAACCGCCATTATTCCTTTTCCATTTTCTATTAATATTTTATTACAAACCATTGACGCAACTCGCTTGTTTCCATCCATAAACATTTGACTACGCATTATCCATAACATCGTTGTTATTGCTCTTTCTGTAATATTTTCTATTTTTTGGATTTCTGTAAATTCTTGATATATTGTATTAATATCCGGAATTTCTGGTCTCCAATTTGTTCCAGATATTAGTACACCGCTATCTCTTAGTACTCCTAATTTATTATATGGTAATTCACTTTTTGCTACAAGTGTATGAACTTCTTGTATGAAACCTAATATTAATTCATCATTTATATGTTCAATTACATATTTCCAAGCATCTCGTAAATTACACACTTTTGAAATTTCTGATGGCTTTATACTTGTAACATTTACATCATTTAGGATATCATTTGTGTCTGCAAATGTTACTGCTATTCCTTCTAGATTTGCACTTTTATAGACTACATCTACTAATAGTCTTTTTGCCATTAATATGTTATCTGATTGCGTCATATTATATTTGTTTTCCATTTTGGACTCCTTTTTACATTTTTATTTTCAATTTATTATACACCTAGAAAATAAAAAATAGCAATAGATTTTATTGCTATTTTACTACTTTTTATATTTAATTTACTTTTACGGTAAATCCGTTTGTTGTATCTCCAGTTATCCATTTTGCCCTGTTAACATACTTATCGAAATTCCTGCCAAAATAAGTAAAACAATAATACTTACAACAAGCGCAATTAGCGTTATTCCTTTGTTATTTTTATATATTCTCATATTGTTTTTCTCCTTTTAAGCAATTTTGTACATAATTTTGTTGTGTATTCATTTTATTGCCAATTTAATATTGGATATCCATTGTTTATATTTTGGGTATCATTTTTAAATTCGCTACCTAATAGTTCACTTATTTTCTTCATTTCACTATTATTTTTGATACAATTAGAAGAAATTATAGTCATTCCATTTTTTCCGTTTACCGTATTTTCCAAATAATAGCAATTATCTATACTGTTGCTGTTATCATTCGAATTTCCCAGAATTCCATTCACTGCATAATCTCCACCTTTTATATTTCCAATATTATAACAGTTTTTCACTAGTGAAGAATCTGAAAATCCTATAATTCCAGCTAAATAATTACTGTTATCATTTCCTCGTATGTTAGAAACATTATAGTTATTAGTAATTTCGCATTTTTTTTGTACTGTACCAGCAATTCCCCCAATTATATTTTTTTCTCCATTTATTGCCCCAATATTGTAATTTGAATTTATAATGATACCATTCACACAATTTCCAACAATTCCTCCTACATTGTCACCTTTTCCGTAATATTTCTCCACTATTAAAATTTTTTTGAATTTTTACATTTTTATTTGCAACGCCTACAATTCCTCCTACTGTCTTTCCACTAGATTCTATTTTAGCCATGTTGTTGCAATTAATAATTTGTGTTTCGTCATATGCATATGCTACAATTCCTGCCGTAACTAATCCGCCAGAAATATTATTTTCCGTTCCTAATATAACATTTTTCACCGTCCCTTTTTCAACCAAACCAAATAGACCTTGGCATTTATCTGTAGTATTGATATTTATTCCATTTATTTTGTGATTTTTTCCATCAAAAATCCCCATAAATGGATTATTTTGTTCTGAATCAATTGTTATGTATACTCCAACCGGGGTCCATCTTTCATCAATATTTAACGTAATATCATTATTTAAATAAATATAAGCTCCATTATAATTATTTCCATTGTTAACACTATCTCTAAATTTTTTAAACTCATCAGCAGTACTTATCTTTAAAACATTACTATCGTCTATAATATCCCCATATTCGCTTACATAATATGTTCGATTAGACTCATTAAATGTAATATTAAAACTATTATCTTCATTTCCATCAATAGTGATATTTTTATTATATTGTTGCCTAAATATTTTTTCAAAGCTTTCTTTATTTATTTTAGTTGTATTATCTATGTTTTCCATTTTACTCGTTGTGATTGCCAAACTAATTTCTTCCTTTTCTTTTGCATAATCTGTTTTTTCTTTCGTTTCTGTCGCTCTATTCAATATTCCATTTTGCCCTGTTAACATACTTATCGAAATTCCTGCCAAAATAAGTAAAACAATAATACTTACAACAAGCGCAATTAACGTTATTCCTTTGTTATTCTTACATATTTTCATAATATATTTCTCCTTTCAAATGCCTCCGTACACAACTTCTTATGTATTCATTTTACTATACTAACAAGGTATATTCAACATTATTAATCAAAATGTAAAAATAAAGTAATACCATTGTAACAGTATTACTTTTACTCACTCCTTAATTTTATATCTTATTTTCTATTGTTTTCTTTTCACAACCTTAAGTCTTACAAACTCATCTCTTTCCTCTTCCTCTAGAGCCAAGCTAATCTTTTTAGCCAGTTTTTCATCCCTAGGAATAATAACCTCCTTAAGAGCATTAGACCTTCTTCCCAGTTTCTCAATGGCATTTTGCAAACGAATCATTGTATTATTAATTTCGGCAAGTTTAATTATCAGCTTTTTAACCTCAATAAATTTAATAATACTTTCATCAACAGCAGCAGTTGTATTATAAAACCCATAATTCGGCACTATTTCTAAATTATTTGAAACAACAGATGGTATCTCAACTCCCATCAAAGTTACATTTTTTATGTGAATTGTATCATCATCTTTAATAGCATTAGAAATATCAATCAGCTCATCAAATCCTACATCTACAATCGCTTTTTTTAATGTATCTTCTGCATCTTTTAAAATTTCATTTAGTTTATTTTGAGTGTCCCTTGCTTCATCTTTATAACTTTCAAGTTTGTTTTTTAATATTAACTCTTTTTCCTCAATAAGCATTTGACCATTTTTGTATTCTTTTATTGAATTTTGTAATTTTAATAAATTATTTTTTGTTGACAAATATATTTTTCCCATTGCTCACACTCCAATTTCTCATTAAGATCGTTTCTTTTTTCATTGGGACCGTTTCTTTTCGCGAAAGGAAACGGTCCCAATGAAAAAAGAAACGGTCCAAATACGAAATTACTCCAATATCCTCAAAAGTTCTTCCATCAAACTCAAAGTATCATCCATAGAGCGATTATCGCTACTATCTTGATTAACGAATCTATCCTCAAATTCATTTCCAAATTTCAAATACTTCTTATCTTCCTCAGTCAAATCGGCTTCTCCAAGAACAGTTGCCAAAGCTCTTACATCTTGAACCTTAGAGTAAGCCGAAAAAATTTTATCTGCAAGTTTAGAATGATCTTCTCTTGTATATCCTTTTCCAATCCCATCTTTCATAAGTCTTGAAAGTGATTGTAAAATATCAATTGGTGGATTTATTCCCTTTTGATATAAATCTCTTCCCAAAACAATTTGCCCTTCTGTTATATATCCTGTTAAATCAGGTATTGGGTGTGATATATCATCATTTGGCATTGTAAGTATTGGAATTTGGGTTATTGATCCCTCTCGACCTTCAATCATTCCTGCTCTTTCATAAATTGATGCTAAGTCACTGTACAAATATCCTGGATAACCTTTTCTGCTTGGAATTTCACCCTTTAGAGTTGATACTTCTCTTAAAGCCTCCGCATAAGCTGTCATATCTGTTAATACGACTAATACTTGATATCCTAAATCAAATGCCAAATATTCAGCACATGTAAGTGCAACTTTTGGTGTAAGTATTCTTTCTACAGATGCATCATTAGATAGGTTTTGGAACATTACAACTTTTGAAAGTACTCCATTTTCCTCAAAACTTTTTCTAAAAAATTCAGCTGTTTCAAACTCAGCTCCCATAAGTCCAAATACAATTGCAAATTTTCCTCCATCTGTTATGTTTGATTGTCTTATTATCCTTTCTGCAAGCTCATTATGATTTAAGCCACTTCCAGAAAAAATTGGAATTTTTTGTCCTCTTATTAATGTAATTAATCCATCTATTGTTGATATTCCTGTATGAATATAATTACGAGGATATTTTCTAGCAATCGGATTTATTGGGTTTGAATTTATGTCTCTTGAAATATTTGTCTCAATATCTCCCAATCCATCAATTGGTTTTCCTGCACCATCAAATACCCTTCCAAGCATTAATGGTGATAGTTTTATTTTTAATGGTTCACCCATAAATTCTGTTTGAACATCTTTTATATTTATTTCGTTTGTTCCTTTATATACTTGTATTGTTGTTATGTCCTCATCCAAACGCAAAACATTTCCTATTCTTTTTTCGCCGTTTCTTAAAGTTATTTCTACTTGCTCTTCAAACGACACGTCTTTTGGCGTTTTTATAAATACAAGTGGTCCATTTATTTCTTCTAAACCTAAATATTTTATTTTCAAGTTTTTTCACCTCTTTCGCAACTAGCGGGACCATTGGGGGCGGTTCTTTTTGGTCCCATTTTAGTAAAATTATATAACGAATTTAAAATGGGACCAAAAAGAACCGACCCCAATAGTCCCATCTCGCCAGAATTAAATATGTTCTCTATACTCATCTTCCAACTTCTTCAGTCTATTCTTAATCCTAACATCAAACTCGTCAATCTTTTCAATCTCATCATTTTTAACATTATACTTAAGTTCATTATATTCCTCTAAAAGCCCTGTTTTCTTAATTTCAGAAATTGGTATCCCTTTATTAATGAGTTTTAAAGCCCTATCATAAATTAAAATAATAGTTTCCATCATCTTAAATTGTTTCTCTATAGTTACAGATGTATCAATATCATTAAAAGAATTTTGCTGTAAAAATCCTATTCTTATGCTACTTGCAACCTCTAGCAAAAGCTTCTTATCATCAGACAAAACATCTTGTCCAACAACCCTTGCAATTTCAAGAAGTTCATTTTCTTTTTCCAATATTTTAACAATCTTTGTTCTATATTCTAAAAATTCACTATCAACATTATCATCATACCAATCTGATAAATTGTCTATATACTCACTATAGCTTATATTCCAATCTATTGCTGGGTAATGTCTTGAATAGGCAAGTGTTCTATTTAATCCCCAAAATACGTGGACAAATCTCTTTGTATTTTGTGTAACAGGCTCCGAGAAGTCAGAACCTTGTGGTGATACAGCACCTATAATTGTTACCGAACCTGTATTTCCATTTAGAGTTTCAACCATTCCTGCTCTTCCATAAAATTCTGATAATCTTGATGGCAAATATGATGGAAATCCTTCTTCTGCTGGCATTTCTTCAAGTCTACCTGATATCTCACGAAGTGCCTCTGCCCATCTTGATGTTGAGTCTGCCATTATTGCTACATCATATCCCATATCTCTATAATATTCAGCTATAGTTATTCCAGTATATATTGATGTCTCCCTTGCTGCCACTGGCATATTTGATGTATTTGCAATTAAAACTGTTCTATCCATTAAAGGTCTACCAGATTTAGGGTCTTTTAGCTTTGGAAAATCCTCCAAAACTTCTGTCATCTCGTTTCCACGTTCTCCACATCCTATATAAACAATTATATCTGCATTTGACCATTTAGCCAATTGATGCTGAGTTACTGTTTTTCCTGTTCCGAAACCACCAGGTATCATTGCTGTTCCACCTTTTGCTATTGGAAACAAAGTATCTATTACTCTTTGTCCTGTAATTAAAGGAGTAGATATTGTAAGCCTATTTTTATATGGTCTTGGCTTTCTAACTGGCCATTTTTGAACCATATTAAGCTCTAAAATTTGACCTTCTTCTATTGTTTCAATTTTAGCAATAGTTTGGAGTACAGTATAATCTCCCTCACTAGCTATTTCTATAATTTTCGCCTTGCAATCAAATTTATTCATTATTTTATTTGTAATAAGCTCTGTTTCTTTTACCTCACCTATTATAGAATTAAGAGTTACTATGTCTCCTACTTGAACTTTTGGTACAAAATACCACTTTTTTTCGGTATCAACTCCAATATTTGAAGCTCCTCTTTTTATAAAATCTCCATATTCATCTTGTAAAGACTTAAGAGGTCTTTCAATTCCATCAAATATATTACTTATTATTCCAGGGCCTAAAACTAAAGTTAAAGGTTCTTCTTCGCCTATTACATCTTGACCAATTTTTAATCCCGTTGTTCCCTCATATACCTGAATTGTAGCAATATCTCCCGTTAATTTTATAACTTCACCTAATATTTTTTCATCTGATATATGAACAATATCATGCATAGCAAAATCGCCATCGCCTTTTGCTTTTATAACTGGTCCATTAATTGAAATTATATACTTTTTTTGCATTTGTTTTATCCTTTCAATTTTTCATCAATTTTGTTTAATAAAGTATTGTCAATAACAATTCCCTGTGGTTCATTTTCTAAAATACATCCACCTATATATTTGCTATCTATTTCTTTTAATTTTAGATTGTATTTTTGTGTTAAAAAATCTGAATATTTTTCTAAATCTAACTTTGTTAAACATATATAAGTTTCTGTTTTATCGTCAATCTTTGTTAACCCGTTCATCTATACTTTTTATCAAAACATCTTGATATCTATCATTTTTTACAAATTCTACAAGTCTATTTCTAATCTCATTTTTTAGATTTTCTTTTAGATTTTTTTGTTCATCAATAATTTCTTTTTTACATTGAATTTCATAATTATACACTTTTTTGTTATAATCTTTTTCTATTCTTTGTGAAGTCTTATCAAAATTTGCTTGCTTTTTATTTTCATATTCCTTAATTTCTTCTTCGATTCCTGTTTTTATTTCATTATCAACGTCTTGCTCAATTTGCCTATATTCTTTATTTGATATCTCCTCTAAGCTCTGTCCGAATTGTTGTAATTTTTCATTTACATCCATTCTTTTTCCTCCACTGCTATATAATTGTTATAAGCGGTAATTTTTTATTTATTCTTATGTCATCAATTTTTTCTTTTGCTTTATTGTAAATCTCTTTACTTATAACAAGTATACCAATTTCACTTGTTCCTACCACTTCGTCTATTTTTTCTTCTATATGGTCATTTTCTTGCAAAGTAATTCCTTCACATCCTGCAAGTTTAAGACCAATTTCTAGATCATTATTCTCTGTTATGCAATAAATTTTCATTAGAACGACTCTCCTTTTTTCCCATTAAGATCGTTTCTTTTTTTATTGGGACCGTTTCTTTTCGCGAAAAGATTGTTTCTTTTTGTGAAAGGAAACGGTCCCAATGAGAAAAGAAACGGTCCTTTCAAGAAAAATTAAACTTTACTTATAATCATAATAGCAATTATCAAACCATAAATAGCTATACCCTCGGCAAGACCTGCAAATATAACTGTTTTACCTAATAAACTTGGATTTTCACTTATTGCTCCAACTGCGCTTGATGCAACAACCGCAACAGCTATACCTGAACCAATTGCAGATAAACCTATTGCTAAGGCTGCAGCAATTAACCCAAGTCCTGAAGAAGAATTTGATGTTTTATCATCATTACTGCTTCCTTGTGTTCCCGTTACATTTTCTGTTGTACTAGCCATTACCTCATTAGATGTAGCTGGCACACTTGTTGTTTGAACCTCATTTACTGCATTTTCAGTATTTGTATTTTCTGCTGATACAGATTTTGTTGCTTTTGAAGCTGTAACTTTTGATGCTGCATATACTCCTGTTGTAAGTGAAACAACTCCCATAATTAATATAATTAATATTACACATATTTTTTTTGACATTTTAAAATTCCTCCTACTTTTTTCTGATTGGGGACAGTTCTTTTTGGAAAATGTCCCAAAAAGAACCGGTCCCAATGGGACATCCCCAATACAAAATTATTCTTCTAACTGTGACTTAATAGACTTATATTCTTTTCCACTACCATCATAAAATCTACTAAATAATTCATAATACTCTAGTCTTAAAGTTTGAATTCCAACAATTAATCCCTCTAAAACCAATACTATAACATTTCCAAGTACAGCAATTAAAATATTTCCTGCACCTGTTGACATATCTGCTAATAAATACACTGCCATACAAAGTCCTGCATGATTTATAGCAAATGCTGCTAGTCTTAAAAATGATATTGTGTTACTTAAAAATGAAAGTAACATTTCAATTATTTCAAATATCTTCTCTACAATCGGTGTCGTTGCTTTTTCTTTTTTCTTTTCTAAGAAATTTGAAATTTGGTCATTAAACATTATAACTATTACAAGAACTAATGCTATTGCAATTATTACATTAATTGATACAAGCATTTTTCCCTTTAAAAAGTAATATGCTACACATACCAATACAAATGAATATAATGCTACTCCTGCAACACCATTTTTATCTAAAAATATTTTCTTCATATCCTTGTTTTTAATACCATTTATAATATTTAAAAACATTGCCATCAATATAAAAATTGTTCCTACAACTATTCCATATACAAGCATTGTGTTTATATCATTCATTGGACTAATTAAAACTGGTTTTATAATGTCTTCTTTTCCAAATACACTTCCATATAAAACTCCAAAAATTGTTGATGATAGTCCTCCTGCAAATAGAATTGCACCAGATGTTTTTTTCTTTTTTAGCAATAATATTATTCCTAAAATTAGAAATACCAAACCATGTCCTACGTCCCCAAACATAAAGCCAAACATAATAAACGTTGTTAGTGCTACAAACCACGTTGGGTCTAGCTCGTCCATTTTGGGCATTCCGTACATTTTTACTAATTCCTCAAATGGCTTTATTATTTTATTGTTTTTTAGCTTTGTTGGCGGATTTGCTCCATCTCTTACAACATAATCTATATCTGGAATTCCTTCAAGTTTTTTCTGCATTTTTCTTAAATTATTTTCTGGAATCCAAGCTACTACGTAAAAGCTCCCATTTTGGTCGTGAACTATATATTTTTTTATTGTGTTGATTTTATCATATGTTTGTAGTTCTCTATAAAGTGATAAGATTTTAGTCATTCCTTCTTTTCTTATTTTTTCAATTTGAGTATTTAACTCACCGTTTTCTCTTTCTTTTGCGTTTATTTCTTCTTTTAAATTTCTTAAATACTCTTTAGGCGTTCTTATTAAATCATCAGGTAATAGTTCTCTTTCAAACTTTTGTATATTAAATATTCCGTCTACCTCACTTACAAACTCTGTTGTCGTAAAATATATTATCCAAGAAAGGTCTCCTTCTTCTTTTACCTCCAGCAAAATAATATTCAAATTTTCCAGCTCTTTTTTTATTTCTTCTAAATTCTTTTTTGGTATACTTCCATATCTAAATTTAATATACTGTAAATCATAAAGTTTTTTCATATCTATGTCAATATTTTCAAGCCTTGAGGCTTCTTCAATTTTTATAAGAGCTTCTTCATTTTGTTTTTCATTCAAATTAATCTTCTTTACGCATTCATCATAACTTTGCTCAAAATCGCCTATCTTTTGTGATATATCCTCTACTCTATTTTCAAGTAATACCATATCTGAATCTTTTGTATATTGTATTTTTAATTTTTCCAAAAGATTTTCACATCTTTTTAATGTTTCTTTTATTTTATAGTCATATTCAAAATACTCAAGTTTCCAACCTTTGTTATATATTTTTTTTGCATCTTCAATTTGAACATCACTTTTAAATAAAACATTTGCCAAAAATCTATCTAAATCTCTGCTGTTTCCCTTAATTCCTAAAAGTTTTACTTTTTCAATTGACATTTGTCAGCCTCCTTATCGAACTAATCTTTTTAGGATTTCTGTTTTATCCATATTGTATCTTATTCCTTCAATTGTGTTTATTATATCATTATTTTCGTATTCAATCATATTTACATAAGCCAAAATGTATGCAATAGATGTAATATCATTTCTAAAAATCTTTTTATTTACCTCATATAAATATTTATCTATATTTTCCTCTAAACTACTTTCTTCTGTAAAAACTGATTTATATATTGTTTTACTCATTATTTCTTTTATTTCCTCAAAAGAATTTGTTTGGATAATTTTTTGAATTATATTAGGTTTTAATTTGTAATATCTTTTTATAAGAATTTGATTAATTTTTTCACTTTCAAAATTGTAATATTTTTTTATTCTAAAAATCCATAAGACATTCAATAAATCTATTTCTGAACCAATTATTTTTTTTGAATTTACTTCGTTTTTTACTGTATCATATAGTGTTTCAAAATATAATTTATCTATCTCGTTTTCTACCTCAAAAACATTTATATTTTCCTGTTTTTGATATTTCTTTAGAATTTTATTGTATTTCATCCTTTTTATAGCCCCAAAAAACTCATAAAAATTCTGAACTGTTTCTATTCCTCTTATGTCATTAAACAACGCATTTGTCCACATTTTTACGTTTTGAACAATTATATCATCTGTTTTGTCATCTGAAAATAATTTTCTGAAAATACTTTTCACACATTTAATTTCATATTGCAATAGAAACATTTCAAATATTTCTTTGTCTTTATTGTCTAATAATTTTTGTATTTTTAATATATCATTTATTTGGTCTTTTTCTAACAAACTTTCTATTTCGAGCCTGTCTATATTTTCATCGGCATTTTTGAATATGTCACATTTGCTTTTTAAAAGTAATATTGCATTTTTCAAGTTATTTTGTTTTATCAAATCTTCTAAATCGTTCTTTGTAATTCTTTTGGCATACATTCCCTTTATTTTTGAATTCAAATTAGGGTATTTTACTCCTAGAATTTCCATTGTTTCTCCTTTTTAGACAATTTCACTCAACATTTTTTCTATAATTTGTTGCTTTTCTTGTTCATATTTTTCTCTTATTTTGTTTATTTGTTTGTCTTTTTCTTCGTCTAATTTCTTTTTAGATTCCTCAAACATTTTATCATATTTTTCTTGAGTTATCTTTCTTTTATATAGAAATCTACTATCTATTTCTTTTTTTTCTTTTTCGATAGTCTCGCTAATATATGTTTCAATATTTTCTTCTTTTTGTTTTATTTGTATTATTTTATTTTTAGCCTGATTATCTAAATTAATTATTTTATTTAAAATTCCATCCATATAATCATTCCTTTTTTCAATTTTATATTATATATTTTTTTCAAAAAAATACAAGAGTTTTTTTATAAATTAATAATCTCTTTTGCTTATTATTGGATACTCGAAACTTTTTCCACCCTCGGAAAATTGATATGATAAGATGTGATCCTTTTCAAATGAAACTGTTCCTTTTAGAAAATATCTGTATTTATAAACATTGGCTTTATAACCATTTCCTATTATAATAGGATCATCCCAAGTAGCATCAATTTCATACCATATTCCATCAATTTTTACACAATTCCACGCATGGCTTTCAGTTTGTCCAGAACTATTTGTTCCTGTTCCTTGCATTATTTCACATTTTATTCCTGCTTGATTTGCCAAATATTTTAATGATTTTGCATATCCTTCACATACACATTTTTTTCCAATTAGTGCTCCATAAATACTATAAGTTCCTGTAGCTTGATATGTAGAATCATAATCTATATTATCTACTAAGTAATCATGTATTTTCATTATTTTATCATAGTCTGTTCCTGTTAAGCTATTTATTATGTTATTTTTTATATTTTCTACTTGATTTATTGCAAGTTTAATTTGATCTACATTTCCAAAATCATCAGATAAATATGTTTTTCCACTTGCTGGTGATATGTATACATTGTGAGTAGTTCTTAAAAATTTTGTCGTTGTTTCAATATTTAATAACATTTTATTTACATCTATATAAAATAATTCTGGATTGTCATGCATAAATGCTTCAATTGCTGTTTGATAATCTTTTCCTAGTTGCTCAGCTCCATCATCAGTTGATAAAGTATCTGAAAAAGTGTCTGAAAATTCTATTTTATAATTTCCAAGTTTAAGATTATCTTTATTTTCAAGCATTTTATCATATATAATTTTTTGATTTCCAAATAATTGGTTATAAAAATATTTGTTTATAGCTATATCTGTATTTGTATTAGGTACTTCTTGTGAAGATTGTAAATTTTCACTGGTATTTCCCTGTACACTACTTATATTTGATTTTGTTATTTCTAAGTTTCTACTTTTTTCTTCTTCTGGTTCCTCTGTTACAATATTTCCGACAGTATATGTTTCATTGATAGCTTCTTCTCCAACAATATCCATATATATTGCTCCGCCTAAAACTATGCCTCCAAATAATAATACTATTAATAAAATAGTTAATATAAAAGTTGTAAATTTATTATTCATTTGTTTTTTCCTTTCATTTTTTCCTAAGTTTATAATAACAAAAAAAAATAAAAATAGCAATAAAAAATTAATTTTTTATTGCTATTTTTATTTCTCTTTATATTATAATTTTTTATAATCATTAACTTTTTTATAAGAATATATTGCAGATACTCCACATACTACTACTATTAAAGCTACTATTCCATTTGTATCTGATAATCCTGTTTTAGCAAGTGTATTAACATTATTATTTGTTTTTGACGTATTGTTTGTTGTGTTATTTGTTGCTGTGTTTCTTACAGTATTATTTGTTGTTGTATTATTTGCTGTTAACGAACTATTTGTTGTATTATTTGTGTTATTTGTCGCTGTATTGTTTGTTGTGCTATTATCACTAGTTGTATTATTATCTGTTGCATTAGATGCTGTATTTCCTGTTGAATTTACTGATAAGAATAAATCATCATCTGTAGCAAATACACTAGTAGAACATACTGCTACTAAAACTAAACTTAACATTACTATTACTAATCTTTTAAATATTTTTGAATTTTCCATTTTTTCTTTCTCTCCTTACTAATTAAATAAATTAAATAATAATATAAATTATCATTTGTCAACTCTTTTTATATTTTACAACATTTTTCTACTTCTGTCAAATATTTTTTTATTTTTTTACATTACAGTTTTGTTTCTTTTATTTTACAGTTATATTACACGTTGAATTTGAATAAAACAATGTCTCCTTCTTGCATAATATATTCTTTTCCTTCTTGTCTTACTAAGCCCTTCTCCTTTGCTTGTACCATTGATCCTTCTTTTATTAACTCATTATAAGATATTACTTCTGCTTTTATGAATCCTCTTTCTATATCTGAATGGATTTTTCCTGCAGCCTGTGGTGCTTTTGTTCCTTTTTTTATTGTCCAAGCTCTTACTTCTGGCTCTCCAGCTGTTAAAAATGACATTAATCCTAATAAATCATAACTCTTTTTAATTAATGTATCTAATCCAGATTCTTCTAATCCTAATGCTTCTAGCATTTCTTTTTTATCACTATCATCTAGTTTAGATAACTCATCTTCTATTTTTACACATAATGGTATTACTTCTGCTTTTTCTTTTGATGCATATTCTCTAACTTTATTTACATTAGCATCATTTTCTGTATCTGATAATTGCTCTTCTGATACATTTGCTATATATATTATAGGTTTTGTTGTTAATAAAAACATTTCTTTTAGTAATTCTTTTTCGTCTTTGTTGTATTCTAATTGTCTTGCAGGCATACCATTTTCTAGTGCTAATTTTATTTTTTCTAATAAGTCTATTTCTGCTTGATACTTTTTATCTGCTTTTAACATTTTTTTTGCTTTGTCTAATCTTTTATCTACTGTTTCTATATCTGCAAAAATTAATTCTAGATTTATTGTTTCTATATCTCTTATTGGATCTACACTTCCATCTACGTGAACTACATTTGAGTCCTCAAAGCATCTTACTACCTCACATATTGCATCTGTTTCTCTTATATGTGATAAGAATTTGTTTCCAAGCCCCTCTCCTTTGCTTGCTCCTTTTACTAGTCCTGCAATATCTACAAATTCCACAACAGCAGGTGTTATTTTTTTTGTATTATACATTTCAGCTAATTTTTGTAATCTTTCATCTGGTACTGCAACTATTCCTACATTTGGCTCTATTGTGCAAAATGGATAGTTTGCTGATTCTGCTCCTGCTTTTGTTATACTATTAAATAATGTACTTTTTCCTACATTTGGAAGTCCTACTATTCCTATTTTCATTTTTTGTTTCCTTTCTTTTTTGTTTTCCCTTAAAACTATTTTTATATTTTATAACGTTTATTTACAAAAGTCAATAAAAACTATTGATTTTTTGGATTATATACTATATAATTGCTTTACTTCGCTTCTATAGCTCAGTAGGTAGAGTGCAGCCTTGGTAAGGCTGAGGTCACGGGTTCAATTCCCGTTGGAAGCTCCATAACTTTTTTTATTTTAACAGCCTTTAAATCTATGGCTGTTATTTTTATTATAAAATGGGAAATTGACATTTTTATGTAAATAAATTATAATAGAGATAGTGAATTGTTTTTATTACAGCAATTCTGATACTTATTGTATTAGGAGGTGCTGTAATGCCTCCTAAATTTTTTTATTAAATGGAGGTAAGCTTTATGGCTACATATTCTGAATTAAAAAACAAAAAAATTAACCTTAATGAAATTGGTGGTAGAGAAGTCTCTATCGAAGAATTGGTAAATGAAGTCATCTGCAATCGGAGAAAAAACTTTCTTGAGATAGTGACCTCACTTTCCACGGGTGATGTTTCCCGTTTCAAGTGTTTCGATGCTCTCACTTTTAACTCAATGTTACACGACTTTTCCGAAACCTTTAGTAACTTTAGTTATGAAGGTGAAGTTGAGTTTAATGTAATCGTCGGTGAAGACTGGCTTTGGCATTTGAAAACAAATATAAGCCTTGTAGAAGATTCGTCCGAATTTGGGCAATTCGTTTTTCATACAGAAATTCTGTCAGAGCCTAAAAAAGAACATATTAACAGTCTAAATGGCATAATGATGAGGATTGAAATGGTAAACAATTGCTTGCGTGAACTTTCTGTTGATGAAATCGCAGAAAGAATGAACGCTGTTTTGTAAGATTCAGAATTTAAACCAAATTAAGGAGAAAGATGTGCTCTTCTCTCCTTAATTTGGTTTATTTACAAAAATAGAACCCGCATATTTCTATACAGATTCTACCTTTACATTCATTATATTTCTTTCCAAAACCAGTCTAAACTATTGTCTATACTTCTTATATTGTTCTTTTTAGCTTCTAGATCATCTACCCATAAATATGAGAAGAATGTAACTAATATAAATAAGAAATCTATTGCTAGACATTTATATAGTGTACCTGCTAAATATGCATAGTCAGTTGGTAAAGTTGATACTTGAACAACATGAACTATTAACAATGCTAAAAAAGATATTAATGGTACTACAGCTACCGAACTTCTTTTTATTTCTTGTCCCAAAAATATTAATAGTGCTGTTGCTAAAACAACTAACAATAATGTTAATGGATTAGTTAAATCAAATATAAACATATATTTTCCCCCTATCTTTTGTTTATTATCGGTTGAATTCATAATATCATTTTTATATATTTTTTTCAACCTTTTTTCATTACTTTTATATTTCGTTTTTGTTACAGAATTATTACATTAAATATTTAATCCATCAATTGTTTCTTTTATTATTTTACAACTATTATCAAATTTTGCTTGATCTTCCTCATTTAATGGCAATTCTAAGATTTCTCTAACTCCTTTTGATGTTATAATTGCAGGAACACCTACATATATGTCTTTATGTCCATATTCTCCACTTAAATAAGTAGAAACTGTAAGTATTGATTGTTCATCATTTAATATTGCTTTTACAAGTCTTGTTAAAGCTACACCTATTCCATAATATGTTGCTTTTTTCTTTTCTATTATTTCATATGCAGCATTTTTCACATCTTCTCTAATTTGCTCTAGGTTTTGTAATGATTGATGCCTTGCTTTTGCAATATCTGTTAATTTTTTGCATCCAACATAACAATGTTCCCAAGGAACAAATGATGAATCTCCATGTTCTCCCATTACATAAGCGTGTGTATTTTTAGGGCTTATTTTTAATCTCTCCCCTAATAAATATCTTAATCTTGCAGTATCAAGCATAGTTCCAGAACCTATTACTCTTCCTGCTGGAAGTCCAGATACTTTTTGTACAACATAAGTCATTATATCAACAGGGTTACTTGCAACCACAAATACTCCTTTAAATCCTGATGCCATAACATTTTCTACAACAGATTTCATTATTTTGCTATTTGTATCTACAAGTTCTAGTCTTGTTTGACCGCCTTGCTTTTGAGCTATTCCAGCTGTTATTACTACTATGTTTGCATCTTTGCATTCATCATATTCACCATATTTTATTTCCATTTTTGATGGCGCATAAGCTATTCCATGTGCTAAGTCTAAAGCTTCTCCTTGTGCTTTTTCTTTTAGTACATCTATTAGTACTAATTCATTTGCTCCTCCTTGATTAAATAGTGAGTATGCAAAACTCATTCCTACAAATCCTGTTCCTACTAAAACTACTTTTCTTTTTTCCATAATAAAACTTCCTTTCTTTTGCTATGCAGCATTTTGGCAGTGTACCATTGGGACCGGGTCTTTTTGGTACATTGATATCAATGTACCAAAAAGACCCGGTCCC
>ERZ857693.1098-NODE-1098-length-36983-cov-14.468127_pt1 | contig 36983 bp, 25 predicted proteins | sample MGYA00519765_ERZ857693 | MGnify/ENA primary metagenome ERZ857693 (study PRJEB31778, sample SAMEA3449354) | human gut metagenome | biome: human gut; feature: human-associated habitat; material: faeces | place: United Kingdom | collected 2010/2012 ... | reverse complement strand
CCTGACGCTGGGCATCGTTGAAGTATGCCGGGCAGGTGATGACGGCGTCGGTGACCGGTTCGCCAAGGTAGGCTTCGGCGTCGCGCTTCAGCTTCATCAGGACCTGGGCGGAAATCTCCTGCGGGGTCCACTTCTTGCCGTCGATCTCAACAGTCCAGTCGGTGCCCATGTGGCGCTTGACGGAGCTGATGGTGCGGTCGACGTTGGTGACGGCCTGGCGCTTGGCGACTTCGCCGACCAGAATCTCGCCGGACTTGCTGAATGCCACGACCGACGGTGTGGTGCGAGCGCCTTCGGCGTTCACGATAACGGTGGGCTGGCCACCTTCAAGCGTTGCGATGCAGGAATTGGTAGTACCCAGATCAATGCCAACTGCGCGTCCCATATTTGGTCTCCTTTGCAATAGGTTCGCTATACGTTCTTTTCGTTCTTCGCTCGAGTTTCGGATCGCCGTTTCCGGATTGCCGTCTCTCATGCTTTCCAAAACTTGAGCCTACACCACTCAACTTTGAATCGCAAGTTATTATTCCCAAAATCGCAAAAATTCTTGAGCACACCTCACTCAACTTTGCGCAAAACCCAAAACCGCCGGCGCTGGGGAGCATCTCAGCGTCGGCGGTTTTGGGGATTATCAGAGGTTATTCAGCCAATCAGCGGTCGTTCTTGGCGGCCTTCGCGGTCTTGATGAGCATCGCGACGGCAACCAGCATGGCGATCGCAACAGCCGCAGCCAGCACAGCGGTGCCGGTCTTGCCGAGCAGTGCGGCGCCAAACGGGCCGGCCTTCGTATCGTTGTTGACCTTGCCGGAAGCGATTACGCCGTTCTTGTCAGCGCCCGGCTTGCCGTTGTTCTTGTCGGCGGAGTTGGCGGCCGGAGCCTGGAAGTCGACGGTCACGGCCTTGCCGGACTGGCGGCCGGTGACGGTGAGCTTGTATTCGGAGCCTTCGGTCACGCCGTCCAGCGCGATCGGAGTGGTCTGTGCGGTCTTGACGCGCACGCCGGAAAGCGGAGTGGAGGAATCGGACGCGGCCACGGTCTTGTCGTTCTTGTCCTTCAGCTCGTAGCCGAGCACAGCGTCGCCGTTGAAGCCGTCGACGTCCGCGGTGAACTTGCCGTCGGCAGCAGAGACCTTCACAGTGCCGTTGTCAGACAGTGCCTTCTGCGATTCGGCGGAAGTGGCCAGGCCCAAGGCGCCGGCGATCGTGTAGAAGTTGTCGGTCTGGTCGGTCAGGCCGATGACGCGCTGCGCGCCAGGACCGGAAGCCGCGATACGCAGCTGGGTGCCGGTGTGCTCCATGTCACCACCGTTGTAGCCGCCGTCGATGTCGCGGGAATCGTCCTGGGCGGTGCCGTAGGAGACGACCATGTTGTTGCCATCAGCGGTCTTCAGCACGGTGGACAGTGCGTAAGCCGGCTGGGCGTTGAGGATCTGGGAGGTGTGCGCGTGGTCGGCGGTGACGATCACCAGCGTGTTCGTGAGGTCCACGTTCTGCATGGCGTAGGCGATGGCCTGGTCGAAGTCGTCGGTCTCGCCGATCTGGCCGCAGGCGTTGCCGGCGTGGTCCTGCTTATCGATCGAGGCGCCCTCGACCTGCAGGAAGAAGCCGTTCTTCTGGCCGTTCGGGTTGGCGTCGAGCAGGTCGAGAGCCTTCTTGGTCATGTCCTTGAGCGAGGAGCCCTGGTTGCCGAGCCAGTCGGCGTTCGGGGTGCACACGGTCGGGTTGGCGTCCTTAGCTGGATCCTTGGCGGTGGCCTTGGACGGGTTGAACTTGGTCGGCATGTTACCGTCGCTCATCAGGGCGAGCACTGGCTGGCCGTCCTTGTACTGCAGGGCGTTCATCGCGGCCGGATCGTTCTCGACGGTCTGGAAGCCCATTTCCTTGGCCTGTTCCCACACGGTCTTGCCCTTGTATTCACCACCCTGCACGGTCTGACGGAAGTACTTGGAACCACCGCCGATGGTTACGTCGGCGCGGGTGTCGAGCAGCTGCTCGGAGATGGAGCCGATGCCGCCGTTTTCCTTAAGCTGGTTGATGAGGCACTGCTTGGAGGCATTGTTGGACGTGCCGTCGGTCTTGCCCTGTGGGCCGTAGCAGGCACGTTCGGACGAATGCGATTCCAGCACGGCCGGGGTAGCATCCTGGATTTCGGCGGTGGTCACATTGCCGGTGGCTTTGCCGGCCGCCTTGGCCAGCTCGAAGAGGTTCAGCTGCGGATTGCCGTAAATATCAACGTCAACGGCGTTGTTGTAGGTCTTGGTGCCGGTGGCCCAGGAGGAACCGGAGGCGGAGGAATCGGTTACGGGGGTAAGCTTGCCCGGATTGGGGTTGGCGACCAGCTTGCCGTCGCCATCCTTGCCGACAGCGCTGTCCTTACTGCCATTGCCGACCGAGAAGGTGGTGTACTGGCCAGTACCAGCCTGCACGTCACCAAGCGCGCTCGGCTGGCCGACCGCGTCAAGTCCGTCGAAGTGGCCGTTGGCACCCTTCAGATAGTCACGGGCGACAGTGATTTCCGAATCGCCCATGCCGTCGCCGATGAACAGCACCACATTCTTGGCTTTTTTGTTGCCGATAGCTGCGATGCGCTGCGCGCCGCCGTGTTGCGCCAGTTCCGCAACGGACTTGCCGTTGGGGCTGTAGGTGGTGTCGGCCGCGAGCGCCGGTGCGGCGAGCGCGCCGAGCGTCGCCACGGATGCGACCGCTGCGATCGCGCCCTTCAAAGCTTTGTGCTTGCTCATGTTTCTTCTTTCTTCCATGCAGTTTCTTCCGTGCCGTCCAACCTGCCGTTTCGGTTGCGCCCGTTAGGTAACGCCCGTTTCGACCATGTTTTCCGGCTGCGCGGAACCTTTCCGCGGCTGCATTGCTTGGATCTTTCGATGCCACCGCCCACGCTATGCGCCGCAAGCCAACGCACACCGCACTACAGAAGAACGGCAGATGAACACTCATCGCCATATGATGACCGCAACATATCCACCGCATGAACAGGGGGAATACGGCCAATAAAATCGCCATATTCCGTCAAACAACGCCCCCACCGCACCCCACAAGCCAAAATCCCCCACTGGCTGGATAAATCCAACCTCTCAGACCCCACTCACACGCCAAAAATCCCAGTGACTGGATAAAAACCACCTCTGACGCACCACTCACGCGACTAAATCATCCAGCCACTGGGAAAAATGCCCGCGCCACTCAGCCCCGCGCAACCCGCGCCGCGCGCGTGGCCTTTACGGCCACGAACACGGACCGCACCAGCAGCACGCACAGATAGCAGGCGAACATAATCGCCCCAACTCGTGGCGAAACCTCCCCCGCAATCCACGTGCCGAGCGGCGCGGTCACAGCCGCCGTCACACCAATAATCAGCGCGGTTTTCACATGCGCTAGCCTGCGCTTCAAGTTCGCCGCGCTGGTCGTGATCGAATTCGGAAACATTGCCAACAGCGAAGTGCCGCGCGCAACCAGGTCGGACGCGCCAAACAGCATCGACAGCGACGGCACCGCAAGCGCACCACCCCCAATGCCCAGCAGCCCCGCCAGCGTGCCGATGACCACACCCAGCAACGCCAAGCCAATGCCGGTCACCACCGTCATGACGATCTGGTGGTCGCGCGACGGCACAAAACTCACCTGATTGATCACCACGAACACGAGAAACGCCACGAAAATCCACCGCAGCACCAGTTCCGGCAGCCGTGACAGCAGCCAACTGCCGATCTGTCCGCCAATGAACATGCCGCAGAACAGCAGAGCTGCGGCGAGCCAGTCGACGTGCCCGCCGGTCGCGTACGAAATGACGCCGGAAATGGAGGTCGGCACGATCGCCAGCATGGACGTGGCGGCCGCGTTGCGTTGAGATAGCCCCAGCCAGACGAGCGCGGGCACGATCACCGTGCCGCCGCCAATGCCGAACGTGCCCGACAGCACCCCCACCAACATGCCGACCACAATCAGCACGATGATGCTGCGCGCCGACCCGTCAAGCGCCGTCTCCCCCGCTCGCGATTTCATCTTTTGCGATTCCGTCCGTACGGCATCCGCCCGATCCGCAGTTTCCCCTTCATCACACATGGCAGCTCCTTCCACGTCTTCCGCGCCCGATACTACCCACCTGCCGCGCGCAGCAATCAGCTGATTCCATAATTTTGCGATTTCGCCGCCGCAGCGCCCGGTTCACGCGCTTTCTCGCTTATAGATGGCGGATTCGCGGGATCGACGGATGGTATCTCGCTTATAGATGGCGGCCCCTTGCGGAAACAAGACATCTAGGGGGCATGCATGCTACCCCCTAACGACCTATTGCCCAAACCGACCCGCCACCTATAAGCGAGATACCACCGGACGCCCGGCCAAATCCGCCATCTATAAGCCAGATACCCAGCCAAAACCACGACCGCACGCCTACACCCACGCCTGCACCGGCACACCCGCGCGCCTACACCCACGCAAGACCCATTGCACACGCCCCCGCACGCACACGACCGCGCGCGGACCGACAAAATCGCAAGTCATGAGCGAAAAGGGGCATCAAAAGCGTCCGAAACAGGCCGAATCACACCCCCATCCGCTCACAGACAAGCAAAACCAGCCCAACTCACAAGTCGTGAGCAAAAGGGGAGGCCACCCAACATCAAAACAGCCCGAAACATCCAGAATCGTACCCCCATCCGCTCACAACCGCGCCAAAACCGTCAAAACCGCAAGTCATGAGCAAAAGGGGCATCAAAAGCGTCCGAAACAGGCCGAATAATACCCCCATCCGCTCACAACCCATGCTTCAGCACGATTCAGGCCATATGCGCACCGCAACAACACCCCTGCGCAACATCAGACATGCACACGCACGCAAACACAAGTACACACACTGAAACGCAACACGTACCACAAGCACACAAACACCACGCACCACATACCGAGCACGACCAGACGCACACCCCCGCACACCGGAGAAGCGATGTCACCGGCCTGCGGCGGCGCTAGGCTAGACACTACCCCCGAACACCAGACGAATGGCGCGCGCCGGCCCCGGCGCACAACCCGTGCCGCACAATCCAGGAGCGTCGCCATAGCCGCGCGAGCCCCACAAAAGCGCAGCCAGCCACAAACACGAGCAGTCCGATCACCGCAGCCGCCACGGCTGTCATTTCGCCCGGCTCGTCGTATTGCGTCTTGTCTGGCACTTTCGGATTCGGAATCCGGTGCCCGCGCACGAGCAGCCTGTGTGAGTTGACACCGTACGGCGTGCACGTGATCAGCGTCGCGTAATCGGCCCCGGACTCAATATTCAGTTTGCTGATTTCGCTCGGCAGCACCACTGAGATCTGGTCCACTTGGTACGTGTAGGTTTCGTCGAGCACGTGGAATGCGAAGGTATCGCCTTTTTGCAGCTCGTCCAAGCCGGTCAGCAACCGGGCGGACGGCAGGCCGGTGTGTCCGGAGACCACCGCGTGCGTAGTCGCCCCACCTACGGGCAGCGATGTGCCGGCCAAATGTCCGGCGGCGATCTGCAATACGCCGTCACTGGTGCCGTGATAGACGGGCAGTTTCACTTTGATGCGCGGGATGGTCACGTATCCCATGATGCCGGTGCCGGTCACGTCGAGCGTTTCATCATATTCGCGCTTCTGCGCGTCGGTCATGTGCCACCGATCGCCGTTCGCGGCGAGCCGTTCGTTGTATTCGTGCGCCGCTTTCAGCATGGCTTTGCGTTCGGCGCCGGACATGTCTTTGGTTTGTTCCACGTAGCCTGCTACGGCGTATGACTGGTGCATGCGGTTCCACCAGTCGCTGAATGTCGGATACGCGATGAGGCCCAGCGCACCGATCATGGCGATTGCGGAAATGGCAATCATCACATTGAGCAGCGCATTCGATTTCTTATGCTTGGCAGCCGGTTTAACCTGCGCACCCGGTTTAACCTGCGCATCCAATTCGACTTGCGCAGCTGGCTTGGCGTCCGATTCATCCGTCACGTTATTTATGCTACGCCCGCTTCCGCAAAGCCGTCTTGGCAACGATCAGCAGCACCAAGCCCGCGCCCAAGATGGCCACGGCAATCCAAGCGGCCTGCTGCACGTCGGCGCCGGTGTGCGGCTGGTCCGGCGTGGTGGGTGGCGTGTGCGTGTTGGTGATTTCAGTGGAGTCGCCTTCCACATCGGAGATGGTGGTGTAGCCGTCGGGCACCGCCGCTTCGACCACGGTCCATTCGTGGTCCGCGTCGAGCGCTGTCCACGTGTGCGTCCACTTGTTGGACTCGTCCAGTTTCACGTTTTCCACGGGCTCGCCGTCGCGCAGGAGTTTCACGGTGATGGATTCGGGGCGCTTGCCGTCGGAATTGTTCCGGTCATTCCAGATTTTGCGCACGGTGCGTTCCACGGTTTTCGGCGGTTGCGCCACACATTCGGTTTTCGGTTCGATACTCAGCACACGCGACCCGCCGGAGACGCCGTCTTCGGGCACTGCGACGAGCATGCTGCCGGAAGAGCACGTCCATGTCTGGTTCTTTCCGGAGGCGTTGGTGACCTTCACGTCAACGCTGTCGGACACGGCCAAGTACAGGCCGTCGGACAGTCCGGTGAAGGTCAGATGCCCGGAGGTGTTGGTGACGCCGGTTGCCGTGGCGTCGGGTTTGTTCACCGCGATGAGTCCGGCGAGCGTGTTGGCCATGTCTCGCCACACTTGCGCGTCCTTGCCGGTCATCTTCGACCAGTCGACGGGGTAGGCGGTGGAGTCGGTGAACGGTGCGACGGGTTCGAAGGTGGCGCCGCCGCTTGCCGGGATCTGCCCGACTTTGTAGAGGTTGAAGCTGGCGTCCGAAATGGCGAAGTTGGTAGAATCGTCGCCAGTTTCGGAGTCCGAGCTTTTATGCTGGTAAGAAATGGCGATGCTGCCGCTGGCAGAGTCTGTTGTTGGCGCCGCGACGGCATCGCGAGTAGTGAATGCACAGGCTGCCGCGGCGAATGTGGCGGCGATTGCGCAGCATGCGGCGATGACGCGGCTTGCGATCGTGCGTTCCTTCATTGCCGACCCCTCTTCTGTGGATTGGAAAGTAAGCATGTTTGATTCGCCCCCAACGGCAAACCGGAAAATATATGGAGCCAGGCTGGATACTCAAGAAAATTAGGCAGTGTACAAGGGATTGAGGTGGTCCAGCCCAGCATATGTGGGTTCAGTTATTATTTAATTTTTAGTTTTTAAATTATGTATTGCGATTCCCGTAAGCCGCTGCTGACTTGCGTCAACGCGGCTCACGGGTTTTGCATGGTTACTTCAGATTCTTATGGAATCCGGAGGATCAGGCATTGCGACGACGCAGAGCCATCACCAGGGTCGCGCCAGCAAGCACGAACACGGCGATGCCAGCCACGTACAGCAGCACAGTGCCCATGCCGCCGGTGGACGGGAGGGTAGAGCCCTTCTTATCCACGATCTTGTTATCAAGGGTGGAATCAGAAGACAGAGTCACCTGCGGATTACCGGACTCGTTAATAGAGTGCGTGGCATCAATCTTGATGGTCTTGACTGCGGCAGTGGTGTAGCCCTTCGGAGTGGTGGTTTCCTTCAGGTAGTAAGTACCGGCATCAAGGCCCTTGATCGGGAAAGTGCCGTCCGTAGCGGACTGCATCTCCACTGCGGTCTCATCAGCCTTTGCCGGACGGTAAGCACCCAGAGTGTCATCCTTCACGAGCTTATACTCCTGAGTGCAGCCTTCATCCGTATACAGCTTGAAGCCTGCTCCTGCAAGAGCATCACCGTCCACGCTGTCAATAACCTTCTTGTTGGTGATACCAAAGGTAAAGGCGTAAACAGTCTTGTCTTCGGTCTTGCCAGTGCCTTCAGCGTTCGGATTGTTGGAGTACTCAAGGTTGACGGAGTTCTTGTTGTCCGTAGTGCCGGAAGCGTTGTTGATAGTGGCCTTCTCATTAAGGTGCGCATTATAGATCACTTCAACGGTGAAGCCTTGGGCAATCTTGATGCCTTCGCACTTGGCGATGACATCATCGATGGTCAAAGACCAAGACTGTGTGCCATCTTCCGCAGCTACGGGAATAGTTGCAGTGTAATCAGTATTAGCAAGGGTCCAAGTCTTAGCGGCAGTGCCATTGTTGCCGTTCACCTTGACGGATGCGATGGATTCGAAGGTGACGCCCTTGCTCATCGTATCGTTGAACTTAACCTTGTAGGTCTTGTAATCAGCGAGATTGGCTTCTGCCGGAATAGTGGCGTCGAGCTTGAACTGGAAGGACTCATTAATATCGTGGTCAGCAGTATTGCCCCAACCTTCAGTTGCACCAGCCTCAGCATCACCAGTCTCATCCTGGATCTTCTTGTCGACGGTCGGCTGGGTGCTCTTCGGCGCAACCGTTACATCCGCGCCAATAATCTTCAGAATGAAGGAAGTATAGGCATCGTTCTTCTCGTTCAGAGTTCCGGCCTTATCCTGAATAAGGTAGTAACCGTCACTCAGGCCAGAGATGGTGTAGGAACCAACACCAGTCGAGACAAAATCACTGGAATCAGTATGAGTGGTGGAGAGCACACCACTGAACGCCGTGGCATATGCCTTAGCATCCGTGGAATCACTGCTCTTAGCAGCCAAATTCTGGGAAACAGTTGCAGCATCCTTGTCCTTAATCAGAGCATCAGTGCCTTCAGCAGCAAGCTTGCTCTGGTCAATGCCAGAACCCCATACAACATTGCCCAAGGAACCGTCTGCGCCAAGGTTGCCAGTGAAAATCTGGTATGCCTCGTACGTGTGTCCAGACTTGGCCGGGCTGATAGTGACAGTATGTGTACCCTCTGCCGCCATGGCGGTGGAGGCGCCGGCGAAACCGGCGACGGCCATTGCCGCGGTGGCTGCCACGGCTACGAGGCCCTTGAGAACCTTATTCATTGTTCTCCCTTTCTTTCTTGTTTGAAATCTTGAATCTTCAGTTATGTGTGTTCAGTTATTGCCTAGTGGGCATTGGGTCGCTACGCTACGGTCCAGCCCCCCCTGCCCTAGACGAGTTCATCATTGCCGCCTCCTGAGGCTCAAGGCCAGACCGGCCACGGCAATCGCCACTGCGAGGAATCCCGCAGCGTACATCTTGTTTACTCCCTCGCCGCCTGTACCAGGCAGAACGACGCCGGGGGTGTTGGTAATGGAACCACCGTCAACGGTGAATGCGGCAGACTTCTGATAGTCGGCGGTAGTCTCCGGCTTGAAACCGGAAGACGTGTACCACGTGCCTTTCACGTTCGCGCCTTCGGCCGGCCCGATGCGGAACACGTGCGGAGTCGTATCGATGTTGTACCCGTCAGGAGCCTTGGACTCGATTAACTGGTATTCACCCCACTCAAGACCAACGATGTAGAACTTACCGGCGTCGCCATCACGATCCGTACACCATTCCGTCTGCGCGGAGCAGGTCTTCTCACTGCTATTCACGCAATCCTTGATGGTTGCGATAGGCGTGGCGCTATCACCTTCCGTGTATTCGGCGTTGCCGTTGGCGTCCCACGAGAAGTTCTTGGTCTTGTACAGCTTCCATTCGGAACCGGCCAGCAGCTTCAGTTCACTCGAATCGTCGGTCTTCTGCCAGATCGCCTTGCCGGTAAGACGCGGGTTCTCGACCTTTTCGGGAAGATCGGAGCTCGTGACCTGCCCATTCTTGATAACGATGGTGTAGGTCTTCGCATTGCTGGCGTCGAAACCGTTCGGGGCGTTGATTTCCTTCAGCGTGTAGGTGCCATTCGTAAGATCGGACACCTTGAACTGGCCGCCCTTCGGATCCTCATCCTGCCGCGTGTCAGCTGCCTTGGCAGTCGTGTTGGTAATAGCGCGCACCACCGGCTGATCGTAGAACACTGCATTCTTCACCGCGGAACGATGGGAACGATTCTCCACGTATGCGCTGGTCACCGTGCAGCCGGAGGGGACTGTTTCTTTTTGGAAATCATTCCACGCCTCCACAACCTGAACATCCTTACCCGTAAAGGTAAACATACCGTGATCCGCGGCGGTGTACTTATCGTCATTGGGCAGATCGAACCCTTTAGCATTGCCAAGATAGAACTGGTAATTTGTTGTAACAGAACTCTTCGGCAGCTGGAAACGCACATAGTCACCGCACGCGCTGGAACTTTGCACATCGCCGCTCCAGTTATTGCTGTCCGTGCTCTTCTTATATTTCAGCCAATAGTCGTTCCACTGCACGTTCGACTTCTTGAAGTACACGGAAACCATCGGCTCCGTCACCTTGATCTTCAGGGTGGCCTTCTCCCGGCTATGCTGCTCGGTGGCGGTGATGGTCACATAGCCCGAGGTCACCCGATTGGCGGTCACCCTGACAATGGTGCCGGTCGTAGGAGTTACGGAAACCTCATCCGTATTGCTCGAAGTCCAGTTCACCGTGTTGCCTTCAGGCGCCACGGTAGCCGTCAGCGTCATGGTCTTGCCCTGTTCCAAGCTGATTTCCTGACCTTCGGTGTATTTGTCAATGCTGACCGAGCCCACCACGGTTACGCCGGTTACCATAACCGGGAACGTCACAGTCTTGTCGCCGGCCGTGAACACGATGTTCGTAGTGCCGTTGCTATACGGCTGCAACTGCGTGCCATCGCTGGCAATGCCTGCAACGGCAGGGCTTTCGGACTTCCACTGCACCTTCGTGGCGAGCTCCTTGCCATCCTTATCCACGGCAACATAAGAAATGCTTACCGGAGTGGAATTCGTGAAGCTCCACGAACTAACTTCAGTTTCATTGATCTTGACCACGATGTTTGCGATTTCGCTGTCGGAATCATCATCCGTAATAGTCCACGACTGGTCGGGATCGCCCTTCTTGGTCAATTCCCAAGTGGAACCCGCGAGCAACGTGTTCTGGTCTTCTGCGTCAACCTTCGACCATGCGATGGAAGTACCGGCACTCACGTTGACAATGGCGCCATTGTGCAGCTGCTTGGCGGTGTCATCGGTGATTTCAGCGCCAGTAGCGCTGTACACCTTGTCGATGGTTGAAACGGTATCCGTACTGTCGTGCGTGACGATGCGATAGATGTTCGTGTTCAACGCATACTGGCTGCTGCCGGTACCGCTTTCCTTCAGGTAGTATGTGGCCTTCTTTGCGAGACTGCCCAAAGTGACGCTACCGTTATCCGCATCATCCGCATCATTCCAGCCGCCATCGGCAACCGTGGTGATGGAGTTCGTGCCATTCATGGCATTATCCCTCGTGCCGTACACCGTCCACGAAGTACCTTTCAGGGCTTTGCCCTCGGCATCGACCTTATCCCACTTGATTGCGGCGCAGGAGGTGGTCATCTGCCCATACCAAGACAGGTTATGACGTTCCTGATCCATATCCACTGCAGAGGTGGAATATTTGCCTTCGGCGTTGACGAAATTGCCGTTGTTTGTGGTAACGACATCCTTGTTGTACATTTCAAAATCGCCAGTAGTCCACACACGACCATTAGTGGAGACATGCGACTGGAAATTGCCCTTGGCACCAAAATCATTGCCCGTTACCATAACGGAACCCATCCATGCGGCAGACGGATCATCAGTTACATTGACGCCATACCAGTCTTCCTTGTCGCCATGCTTCTGATCCTTGTACCAGCCGGTGTTGATGCGCCCCGACCCCTTACCACCAAGAATCGTAAGGGTATTGGTGTTATAGAAGTTCCACATCAGCTGGCTTGCGCGCTTGACGTACTCCTGCCCATGCGTATTGTTGTAGCGGTTTGTGCCCGTCGAATTCATCATGACGTAGCCGTCGGAGATATCAACGTCGTTCCACTTGAACTGCCAGCCATTACGGAACTTCACATCATTGCCATTACCGTTGATGTTGATGGCGACCGAAGCATTGTCGGAGATGTTCTTGAAGTTGAACACCACGCCGGCATCACCAATGCTATTCAGCTTTGATGCGTCTAAATTGAACACCTGCAACTCGTCTTTGCCATCGCCGGTCAGCGTGATTTCCGTCTGACGGGAGTTGTTCTCAATATCGAACCGGTAAACGTTGTTTGCGTAAGTGTTGTAGCTGTATGAATAACGTTTGCCTGTGTAATTATCCTCATTGCCCTTCGTAACAGTGTTGCTGGAGGAAATCTTCGCGAGCTTGCCAGACAGCGTAGTCACATAATTCTTATATTCGGAATATGTGTAATCCGAACCCGTCGAGGGGTTCTTCACTCCGGAAATAACGGTGTTGCTCTGATTCCAGTTGACTTTGCCGTTGCCGCCCATGTCGTACACGGAATACTGTTCACCGTTCTTCCAAGTGTTGCGGCTTTGCACTGTGGTCTGATTACCAGCAATGTTCGCGTTAAAGTTATGGTCATTCGTCTCGCCGGTAGCGCCATTCCCCGCTCCGGTTCCAAGCCAGCTGGATCCCTGATTAGCGTCATCCGTCCAGCCCTGAGCACCACCGAACCAATTCAACTCGGAATTGGTGCTATTGCCGCCAACCGAAAGCACAGTCGAACCGTCCTTCGGACGGAACTGCGAACCAAAACCGACGATGCCCCAACGAAAACCACGCGAACGATTGAATGAGCCATCCTTATTCCAGATGTTCCAAGCCTGCTTCATTGGATGAAGCAAAAGCTTTCCGTTCACAGCGGTCAAGCCTTCGGCCTCAACAGCGTAAGAACCCTCAGGCGCATTGTTGTTATTGGCAGAAGTAATGCCCGACTTCTTGCCACCTACATACATGTCACCGCCAACGAAAGTAGCGATACCTTCATCGTTACCGCTGCCGGAGGTCTGATCGCCTAACGGTTCTGTGGTAGGTGTGCAGATTGCGCCGTCATTGCGACTTTCGTCAGCTTTGGCATTGTAGGTGGGGAGGAGGGAAGTTACTGCTACGGTGGCCATCATGGCTACCGCTATGGCGGCGGCGGTCAGGGAGCGGGTACGCGAAAGCACGCGACCGGTTGCCGATCGCGTTCCTGCATAGTGTCGTGGTGCGTTGCCGACACCATTACGCCATTGCCTCATCTTGTCCCCTATCCGCAAAGTGTTCACCCTTCTGAGTCCCTCAACTCGAGGGTTGATATCCTTTGCATAATGCCGTTATCACTTCTGTTTTACGTATAGCTTCTGCGCTGTTCCCATCTCCGGCAACACAGCCGGAAACCTCTGTTTTCCCTTTTTCTCTGACCTACGGTTTACTATGATAACCTTTGCAGTTATGAAAACAAAATGAAACAAAAAGAACCCACACCCCCTCCCCCGATACGTTTTTTCGTCCCCTCTCACGGGGACAACGCTTTAAAGCCTGATATTCAACGGTTTGTCAACGATTGCAAAATCAAAAAACACATGCTGATCATTGAATGAAATTCATCATTCATCAGCCCCCGATTGGCGTGTCATGAAACACATCACTGCAAATTGTTTCATTTTTTTTCCTGAAAACGTATGCCACACACCGTGACTACAGTGGGGGTATCCCTTATCAATCCACCCCAGGCCATCACAATCAGCCCGTCGGCATTGACGGGCTGCGGAAGGGTAATGAGACTCGGCTCTCAGCGGCCAGTGCCGTACACGGAATCGGTGCCGCGTAGTACGAGCTGGGCGCGCACAATCTCATGCGCGTTCTCAAGCGGCTTGCCTTCGATAAGCTTCATGGCCTTTTGTGCGGCCGCGCGACCCATCGCATACGGATCCTGGCGCATGGTGGTCAGGTTCACAGTGTCGGCGTACGGCGAATCGTCGAAGCCGATAATCGAATAGTCACTCGGCGTGTGGTGGCCGTAACGTTCCAAACGCAACACCAGCGGAATCGCCATCATATCCATCTGGCAGCAGATCGCGTCCGGGAACTCGTCCAACGCAAGCAGCGCGGTCAACGCCGAGTCGGCGAAGGTCTTGCCACGCGGCACAGAGACGACGCGCCACTTGAAGTCATGGGAGGTCCCCATCGTCTTGCAGGCGCGGATGAAGCCCTGTCCTCGCGCATCGATGGAGGAATTAATGGAATCGACCGCATCGGAGCACACGTACACGATATTCTTGTGCCCCAGATTGATCAGATGCTGGGCGGCGGTGAACATGCCGTCCTCATCGTCGATGGAGATGGTGGCGTCGAAGCCGCTTTGCGTCGGCGTATTGATGCCGATGATCGGCACGTGGATGCGTTTGAGCTGCTGGATTTCCTTCGGATCCACGCCGAACGACGTTACGAATACGGCGTCCACGTTGCGGCGGACGGGCAAATTCGTGAAGAATTCCTTGCGATTTTCGGCGGTGTCGACATGCTGGAACAGCGATACGTCATACCCGGCATTATGCATGACGGATTCGATTCCAGCGAACACTTCCGTATTGAACCAGCTAGTGATCTCTTCATTCATCAGCATCGCCACACGGTACGATTGGCCGGATTTCAGCGACGTGGCGGAACGGGAGATGTTGAAATCAAGCTTGTCGGCAGTTTCCAGCACCTTGCGACGTGTACGTTCGGACACCAGTTCCGGACGCGTGAACGCGCGCGACACCGTGGAAATCGACACACCCGCGGCCTTGGCCACCTCGCGAATGCCTGCTCTATCCATCTCTCAACCCCTTTGCGGTTTCTGCATCATAATCACAAACGTTCCCAGCCTTGGAAACACTTGCCCGAGCGGCAATGCTCTCCCATATTGCTACTATTATACTGCGAACGTTGTCAAAAATCACGCTAATGTTGCACCAATAGCACAAAATATCAAAATAACTGGATAAGCCGCGTAAAAAGCCCACTTCGTCCACTGCCGCTTATAACCCAACTCGCCGTTGTAATAATGCACGAATGCAACGCCAATGCCAGGCATAATCATCATCACCGCGCCAAACAGGCCGGCAGTGAACATCATCGAATTCTCATGCTGGCGCATCAACGTGAAAATCAGCACGAAACCAAGCGTCACCGAGCCGACGCTCATCATATGCTGGCGCAGGCCGACGCGCAGCAGCAGATCCCACAACAGTCCGATCAACACCAGACCGACCGACAGCACAATCTTCATTGACTTCTGGTAGCGCGCCGCCACCCAATCCAACACGGCAAGCACAACGAACGCGATGAACAGACCGAAAACAGGGTTCTGCGAGCCAAAATCGAAAGCCTTATGCGACGTGCAGAGGTCGTACGGCACCTCACACACCACGGCGAGGATGAACAGCTGCAGGCCGTACGCGACGCGACTATGTGTTTCACGGAAACCCTGCACCAGCAGCCACGCGTAAATCGGAATAGCAAACCAAGATACGACCTCGCTTAAGACCATCGCCGTCAGCGACGTCATATTATTGACGTCGGAACCGAAAAACAGCGGCACAATGGTGGTGCTACCAGCTGACAGAGCCAACGCCACAGCGCCGATGACCTTGAGCTGGAACACCGTCAGTCCGCGGTGCTTCTTCTTGGTACGGCGAGCGCCGCCGAATCCGATCTGTTCAATCGAATCAGCTCCAGCACCCTGCTCGACATAGCTTTCCATATGTCCTCCTCAGTTCCGCATACGGCCTTTCGTGCGCCCAAGACGCCCAGTACGCCCAAGACGCAACCTACGCGCGTTTCACGCGTTCAGCACGAATTTCAGCAGACCGTCGTAGTCGGCACCGGTAAACGAACATACCGCATGCTCCGACTTGGGCGGGTCGCTCATCGGCGAAATTTCCGTACGGAAGTATGCTGCGTCGAGACCGGCGGAATTGGCTCCGATAATATCGTTTGCTTCATCGTTGCCCACCATGAGCGCGTTTTTTGCGATTACGAACTCGCGGTCGAGAGCCAACATGTACAAGTCGCGGGCAGGCTTGCGGATTTTCTCTTCGCTGGAGATAATCACGTCGTCCAGTACGTTCGCCAAGCCGGTCATTTCCAGTTCGGGGCGAGTATAGCAGGCTTGTGCGTTGCTTAGCAGCGCCACGACGACGCCGGCCTCCTGCAATGCTTCGATCATGTCGAGTGCGCCCGGATACAGGCGGATCATGCTGGTGCTGCCCTGCCGGAACGCCCATGCGGCTTTCAGCGCGGCTTGCGGCAGTGCCAGTTTCTTTTCAGCCTCCTCACTACGGTTCATCAGCAGCGACCGGTAGACCGGCAGGATATCGAATTCATCCCATCCGTTACGGACGATTGCACGATCGGCTTGATGGACCATTTCGCGGGCCTCAAGTTTTTCGAAGCGTTCGCGCATTTCGTCGACCGATTCGTAGTCGGCACCCAGTTCGCAAACGCAGTCATATAGCGCCTGCCAGGCGGTTTCGCTCTGTTCGTCTGTACGAATGTCGATCAACGTCCCGTAGAGGTCGAAAAATACCACCTCATATCGTGGATTATGAGCTCCGGCTCCCACTTCTCGTATCCTTTCTGGTTTTCCGGCCCCATTGCCGTATCGGTTACGGCGACCGCAGCTTTGCGGTCGCCGTTTTGTAGCTTCCCTACTGAGAGTATTACTGCAACCGCCAGATTGCAAACGTATGCGGTGGAACAATCAAATAATCGCCATCACCTGCGCTCACATTGCCTTCCACCGGACTGACGGACGAGCCGAGACCACACCAGTATCTCCGTATTCCGCCAATCGGTTCCAAACCCGTTACGGCCACGTCAATAACGCCGACGTGTCTGCCTGGATTGGCGGCCATCAGATAATCGCCGACGCGGAACACGAGTTCGTCGCCTTCCGTATCGACGATATTGCGATTGCCGTCGAACCACTGTGGATCAGACTTGCGCAATGCAATCAACTTCGCGTAATACTCAATCAAATCGCGCTTCTGCCATGCACGGTTCCAATCGAGCCAGTTAAGCTCTTTGGCGGAATCGTAAGAATCAGAGCTGCCGAATTTGGTACGTGCGAACTCCTCGCCGGACAGCATGAACGGGATGCCAGCGGAGGTAAGCGTGATACCCACAGCCAGCTTGTTGGCGTCCATCACGTCGGTCAGCGCGGCCGCAATCTGCGGACCGACACCGGCCAGCCCTTCCGCCGAGAAATCGGCGTCATACATGACTTTTGGCACATCCACGGTATTTTCGTTAACGCCTTCGGCCACGGTGCTGCCCAACGAACCAGCCGCAAAGCTCGCGCACAACTTGTCCCACAGCGTGAGGTCGTCGTGCGCGGACACGTATTGAATGACCTGGCCTGCCACTCCTTCCGAATGTTTGCCGCGACGCCACGCGTCCACGGCCTCACGCGCAGCCGCTACGTTCTCGTGCATGCCACCGTTCACATAACCCGGGCGGTCCGAGAAGAACACATGGCCCTTGATGGTGTCTCGCGTGGTGTCGCAGAAGTGGCCGATGCGACTGTCAAGCTTCGACAGGCCTGACTTGTCAGCCAGCACGGTGTCGCTGGGCAGCGGCGCGGTGGCGCCCGCGGACCACGGTTCGCCGTACATGAGAATGTCGCGTCCACGGCCGGGAATCTCATCCAGAGCAGCACGCACGGCATTCATGGTGTCCACGTCGATCAGACCCATCAGGTCGAAACGGAAGCCGTCCATGTGGTATTCGCGCGCCCAGAACGTCACGGATTCCACGATGAACCGGCGGAACATCTTGCGTTCGGTGGCCATATCGCAGCCGCAGCCGGATCCGTTGGCCAGCGCGCCGTTGGGCTTACGGCGCAGGAAATAGTCCGGCACCGACCGCTCAAACCAATTATCGGGCGAGAACATGTGGTTGTAGACCACGTCCATGATCACTTTGATGCCGGCGTTGTGCAGCGCCTGCACCATCTGCTTCACTTCGCGGATGCGCACCGACCCGTCGAACGGATTGGTGGAATACGAGCCTTCCGGCACGTTGTAATTGACCGGATCGTACCCCCAGTTGTAGCGATCGCAGGTCTCTTCGTCCACGGAACCGAAATCGTAAATCGGCATGAGCTGCACCGCGGTGACGCCAAGTTTCTTGAGATATGCGACGCCCGTGGGAAAGTCGGGATGCCCGTCCAGAGACGTACCGTCGTCGGTGAACGCCAGGTACTTGCCCCGATGCGATTCGGGGAAACCGCCGGCGGGATCATTGCTGAAATCGCCCACATGGGTTTCCCAGACCACCGTCTGCGCAAGCGGCACGTCCGGCATATGGTCGCGGTACCAACCATCCGGATTGGTGCGGCTGAAGTCCACGACCATGCTGCGCCGGCCGTTCACACCGGCCCCGCGCGCCCACGGATCGGCGACGCGGTCCACGGAACCGCAATCGCGTTCAATCAAAAAGTCGTAATACACGCCGTGCTTGTTGTCGGCGAAATCGTACGTCCAGGAACCGTCGGATTCCGGACGCATCGTGTACTGTCCAATCAGAGCGTCGCCGCTTTCCCCCATGGAGCCACGCGAGAACAGTCTCAGGGTCACCTTTTGTGCGGAAGGAGCCCAGAGAGCGAACTGGGTGCCGGATTGAGCAACCACGGCACCCAGAGGCCGTTCCAAACAAAGCGGGAACGGTTCGGCGACGCTCGTGTTCGGCTGTGCAAAGTTGTCTACGAGCGTCATTATTGCGTTACCTTTCCGTCAGCCCTTCACGGAGCCCGACATGGACTCCTGATAGAAGCGCTGCATCACAATGAACAGGATGGCGATCGGAACGGAGATCACGACCGCGGCCGCGGCGAAGCGGGCAAACCAGTTCTGGATATATTCCTTCTGCAGCATGAGCCACAGGCCCAATGCCACGGTGTAGTTGGATTGCGTACGGCAGATCACCTTGGCCATGACAAAGTCGAGCCACGGGGTCAGGAAGCCGATGATGGCCTGGTAGACGATCATGGGCTTGCAGATCGGGATGATGATCTTATGGAACACCTGGAAACGGGTGCAACCGTCGAGCAGGGCGGCTTCGTCCAGCGAGGTCGGAATGGTGTCCATATAGCCCTTCATCACGTAGAAGCCAGCGCCGGAACCGGCGGAGTACACGAGAATCAACGCCACGGTAGTCATGGTGCCGCTTGACAGGCCCAAGGCCTTCAAGATGAAGTAGATGGCGGTGACGGCCATGATACCCGGGAACATGCCAAGAATCAGCACAACGTTCATGAAAGTCTTGCGCACACGGAAACGCATACGGCTCATGCAGTACGCCACGGAGAGCACGAAGATCAGAGAAATCGCACAGGTGAAGCAGGCGATGATGAACGTGGTGCCGAACATCTTCGGGAAGTCCAACACGTTGCGGTCGGTAAACAGCACCCTATAGTTGTCCAGAGTCCACTCCTTCGGGAAGAAGGAGCTGGTGTACGGGGCGGTGTTCTTATTGAACGACTCCGCGAACACCCATACGATTGGGACGAGCCAGATGACGGCCAGAATGGCCAGGAACAAGTGGGCGAACACGTCGCCGGTGATACGGCAGATCTTCTGGTCGTGCAGAAGGCCGTGGCTTTCCACTTTGGTTGCGGAATGCTTGTTGCTCATCGGAATGCCTCCTCATTCTTATAGGAGCCGGAATTGCGGTAGGTGATCAGCGAAACGATGGCCAACACGACGAAGGTCATGATGCCGATCACGGCACCGAGATTGTAATCCTGCTTGTCCACGGTCAGCTTGTACAGCCAGGTGATAAGCAAATCAGTGGAGCCTGCGGAATCGCCCAATGGCGTAGGATCGCCGCCGGACAGCAGGTAAATGACGTTGAAGTTGTTCACATTGCCCGTGAAGGTGGTGATCAGATACGGGGTGAGCACGAAGATAATGTACGGCATGGTGATCTTAGTAAAGATCTGCCACCAGTTGGCACCGTCGATCTTCGCCGCCTCATACTGATCGGCCGGAATGTTCTGCAGAATACCGGTGATCTGCATGATGGTGTACGGGATACCGACCCACAGGTTGATGATGATTACGGTGACACGGGCCCAAGTGGCGTTGGTGAAGAACGGCAACGGGCCGTCAATCCAACCCCACGTCTGCAGCATGCGGTTCACCGCACCCTGCGGCTGGAGCATGGTGTGCATGACCAGCAGAGACACGAACTGCGGAACGGCGATGGACATGGAGAAGCAGGCGCGCCAGAAACCCTTGAAGTGGGTGGTCTTGCGGTTGATGATCATGGCCACGAACATGCCGAGGAAGAAGTTCAGGAAAGTGGCGAAGAAGGCCCAGACCAATGTCCACACCAGCACACGTCCGAACAGTGCAGCGTTAACAGTGCCGCCGCTGTTGGAGAAAACCTTGGCGAAGTTCTCAAAGCCGACCCAGTGGAACAGCACGAGGTGCTTGTGGTCATAGCTGGTGAATGCCATTGAAATCATGAAGATCAACGGCAGCACGGTGAACACGACGATGCCCAGCGTGGGCAGGAACATCAGCAGAACGTGCGCCTTGGCATCGAGCAGCTCGCGGACATCGTCCATGAAGCTCGGAGCCTTGCCGTTCTCCTCGAGCAGCACCTGGGACTTGTATGCAGAGCGCACGGACATGACCCACAGGCCGATGAAGGCAGCGGTGATAACCAGAGTGGCGACACCATACAACAGGATGACCACGGAACGGTCAGGTTCGGTGTAGACCCAGAAGCCGTCGACCAGCTTCTTGCCGCCTGCATTGGTGCCCAAGGTCGGCAACTTGGAAAGATAGTCCACGCCACTGATTGCCATGAACACGAAGTATGCGATTTCCAGCGCCAGCATGGCAATGCCCTTGACATACTGCTTGCGCACGATATCGCCAAGACCAAACACCACTGCGGAAAGCTTAGTGAACAGGTCACCACGCCGGAACGCCGCCCTTACCGTGTAAGGCGACGGAGAAACATAATCAGCACCCTGCTTCCGAAGGCGCTTCATCTCCCGTGGGGAAAGAGTTGTTGCTGTCATTTCGACTGCCCTCTCATATGGATATTGAAAGATAAAAAAAGCTTTGCTCCCGGACAAGGGGAAGGAGAATTTAAAAACCTTGCCCGGGAATGCAAAGCTCGGAGGAGGAGTGAGCCACTATGCAAAGTGGAGAGAGACACCGCGACTCGAAGCATCTCTCAAAGCTGCAGGATGGCTGGGGGGATTTGGCAGTGCCAACCACCTGCATTCTTCAGTTATTGGATTTTTAGGATTACTGATTTCACTCAGCGATCTTGCCACCGGCCTGCTTGACCCAATCCTGGTACTTGGCGGCAGCGTTGTCCTTGGTGATTTCCTTGTTGACCAGGGCCTTGCCGAAGGTTTCGGCCGGAGTCCACCAATCGTTCATGCCGGACAGACCGGACTGCAGGAGGGCGGTGTTGGCCATGGTGTCGGCCTGGGCCTTGGCTGCGATGTCGTCGGTGGTCAGGTCGGACAGGGACTTGTCGGTCGGCGGGATGGCGCGCATCTCGTAGTGCAGCTTCTGAGCTTCGGTGGAGCCGAGGTAAGCCGCGAACTGAGCGGCGGCCTTCGGGTTCTTGGCGTTCGGGTTGTAAGCAGCGGCCTTGGTGGCGGCGAAGGACTTCATCTGCTTCTTCTGGCCGTTCACGGTGAAGGTCGGCAGAGAGGTGGCGGCGTAGTTGTCACCCAGGGCCTCCTTCACGTCCTTAGCGGACCAGGTACCGGAGAACAGCACGTCGGCGGAGCCATCCTTGATGGCTGCGAGGCCGGAAGCGCCATCGTCGTTGGAGAAGTTCGGGTTGGCGACCACATCAACCAGATAAGAGGTGATATCGGCGCCGTCCTTCGGGAAGACCATGCCTGCGTCAGCATCATTGCCCTTCTCGCCGAACAGGCTCAGGCCATCATAGAAGCCGTTGATGTACCAAGAATTCTGCAGGGAGAACGCGACCTTGGCCTTGGAAAGGATGGTATCGAAGTCCTTGGCCTCATCCTCGGTGATCTTGGACTTGTTGTAGTACATGAACCACGTGTTGTCGGTGTACGGCACGCCATAGAGCTTGCCATCGGTGCCGGTGACGGAGTTGACTTCGAGGTCACCGTTCTGTTCCTTCACCTGCTTCTCAGCGTCGGTGCCCAGCTGGCCAATGGCCTTGGCATCCATTAGAACACCCAACTGATCGGAAGCGAACATATAGACATCGGCCGCCGCGGACGGATCAGTGCTGACCTGCTTGGAAGCATCGCCTTCAGAGACCACGTCATTCTTCCACGTGATATTGTATTCCGGATGCGCCTTGGCGAAGTTCTCTTCGACCTTGCCCAGCCAGTTGGTGTCCTTGGCCTGGTCTTCCTGCGGGGCCCACACGCTCAGCGTGACGGCCTCGGTGGAGCCGGAAGCGTTCTTATCGCCACCGTCGGAGGAGCCACCGCACGCAGCGAGCGGAACCAGCATAGAAACGGCAGCAGTAAGTCCGATTGCCTTCTTCCAATCGATCTTCATTGATCTTCCTTTCCTCACATAACCTTGTGTTCCTCAACATCTCCGGTTAAATGGTACGGACCAAAACCCTGCATACGTTCACATCATCGTTCTTGGATGATTACCAACAACACTGGGGCCACCAAAAATGTATCAGTGATTGTTAGTGTAGCACGTTTCTGCCAACGTTTGCAATTCAGCGTTATGATTGTTTCAAAGAAACACCGCAAACCGCGAAATATCAAGGAGACACACCCTCATGCTTCCCCCCGCGAAACACCCCCACCCCAAATGGCTTGCCGACGCAATTTTTTATGAAATCTATCCACAGTCCTTCGTCGACTCCAATGGCGACGGCATCGGAGACATCCCCGGAATCACTTTAAAACTGGACTACATCAAGGATCTCGGATGCAACGCGATCTGGCTCAATCCCTGTTTCGACTCGCCATTCAAAGACGCCGGCTACGACGTGCGCGACTACAAAAAGGTGGCATCACGCTACGGCACCAACGACGATCTCATTGCGTTGTTCGACGCCGCCCACCGGCGCGACATGCACGTGATCCTCGATCTCGTGCCAGGCCACACCAGCGAGGAACACGAGTGGTTCCACCGCAGTTGCAAGGTCGAACGAAACAATTATTCCGACCGCTACATCTGGACAGACTCATGGATCTCCGGTGGCGACGGACTGCCATTCATCGGCGGCGAATCGCCCCGCAACGGTACCTACATCTTGAACTTCTTCAAATGCCAGCCGGCGCTCAACTACGGTTTCGCGCACCCCGAACGTAGCTGGCAGAAGCCAGCCCTTGGTCCGGACGCGAAGGCCACTTGCGACGCGATGGTGGACGTCATGCGGTTCTGGCTTTCCCGTGGCGCAGACGGCTTCCGCGTGGATATGGCCGACAGCCTCGTCAAAAAGGACGATGAGGGCAAGCCTTACACCATCCGCACCTGGCAGTACATGTTCGCCCGGATCCGCCCGGCCTTCCCCGAAGCCGCGTTCGTTTCGGAATGGGGACGGCCAGAGGAGTCGATGGCCGCCGGCTTCGACATGGATTTCTATCTCGATTGGCGTTGGGACGGCGTTCCCAACGGCTACAACATGCTGTTGCGCAACGTGGACGACCCGTTGAGCCGCAAGGTCGACAAGAGCTATTTCAACGCCGATTCCGGCACGCCGATCAGCGAATTCCTGGACGAGTACGAGCCGCGTCTGCGCGAAGCGGAAACGGCCGACGGAAATTTTAATTTCATCACCTGCAACCACGACACCGCACGCGTGGCGCCGCGACTGTCGCAGCGCGAAATCGCCCTGGCATACTGCACGCTGTTCGCGATGCCGGGCGTGCCGTTCCTGTATTACGGCGACGAAATCGGCATGCGATACCGCGCACTGCCCGGCAAAGAAGGCGGCTACGTGCGCACCGGTTCGCGCACACCGATGCAGTGGGGTGCGAACGACGCATCCGGAGCACTTCACGTGTCCGATTCTGCAGAATCGGACACTCGGGCTGGTGATGTGACCGGTGGCAGCTACCTGCCCACCGACCCGTCCGCCGACGCCCCGACCGTCGCCGCACAGCAGGCCGACGCCGAATCACTGTGGCATACGGTGCGCTCCATACTCCACGTCAAGGGGGAATGCGACGCCTTGCGGTCGGGGGCTACGTTCCATGCAATCGAACGCGATAGAGTGTTCGTTTTCGAGCGTTCCACCCACCTGCAGAAGCTGATCATAGCCGTCAATCCAAGCCGCGATTGCAAAGCTTTGCAGCTACCAGACGGTAGTTATCGGACGATTTTCAGCATCGGCGAAAACGAAATTAGCGGCACTTCGCTGCGTCTAGGTCTGCAAAGCTTTGCAATTCTCGAAGCCGAGTAGCAGACGAGCAATGCCCCGTTGGAATAATCGTTTGCAATGCGGAGCGCTGCGCCTTCGTATTGCAAACGATAGTCAATATGGAAAAACAATTCCGGTTATCTATATTCCTGAAATTAGAGCAAAATCGCAATATAGCAACACTCTCTTACCGCAAAACACGCTTTGAAAACGATATCATACCGTGATATAGTTATCTTTGGTGCGAATGCCACCAGCATCGAAGCTGCGACAATCGCAAGCAATGTAGCATGTCAGCCGTCACAAACGGCGCGGAAAGAAGGGACCCATGACACAGACCCAGCAGACCGAAAGCGCAGAGCGCATCGCACGGCCTCTTATCCAGCTCGCCAAGCTCAATGGCATTTCCACGTCGTATATCGACCAGCTCGGCACCTATGTGGAAATCCGCGACGAAGTGCTCGTCTCCGTATTGGCCGCACTCGGCGTGGACGCATCCAGCGACGAAGCGATCACCGCCTCCTATGCGGCGACCCAGCAGCGCATCGCAGACACACTTGTTGAGCCGACCGTCGTGAAGTTCATCGGCAAGGAAGCCGTCACGCCAATCCGCGCGAAAGGAAACGACGTGGCGCTGAAGCTGACGTTGGAAGACGGCACGGAATATGCGGGCGATCTGACCGCGTATCTGACGGGCTCGAACGCAGATGACGGCTCGCTGCAACTGACGCTGCCGGACGATATTCCCGCCGGCTACCACACGCTGGCCGTCGATGCCGGCCCGCTGCACGCCGAAGCCGCGCTGATCTGCGCACCGGCACGCATCGAACTGCCGCCAGCAGTAGCGGAAAAGCAACGTTGGGGCTGGATGGCACAGATGTATTCCATCCGTTCCGCTGAATCCTGGGGCGTGGGCGACTATGGCGATCTGAAGCTGCTGCTGTCCGACGCGGAAACGAAATCGCATGCCGATTTCATGCTTATCAACCCGATTCACGCCACCGCGCCGGTGCCGCCGCTGGAGCCGTCGCCATATCTTCCCGAATCGCGTCGTTTTCTCAATGTGACGTACATCCGTCCGCAGGATATCGCTGAATATGCGGAACTCAACGAGGCGGACCAGGCCGAAGTGGCGCGTCTGCACGCGGAAGTCTCGCCAGCCAACGACAGTATCGAGCCGCTCGACATCAATTCCGCTTGGTGGCACAAGCGCCAGGCGCTGCAGCTTGTGTACAACGTGCCGCGTTCCGTCGAGCGTCAGGCCGCGTTCGACGCGTTCAAGGAGGCCGCGGGTCCGGATCTGCGCGCGTTCGCCGCATGGTCGGTGGCGTTCCAGGTGTGGGGCGCGCCGTGGGAAGGCACGTGGTTCAAGGACACGAACCGCGATTCGCCTGAAGTGGTGGAGCTCATGCGCGAGCACGCCGATATGGTCGATTTCGAATGCTGGCTGCAGTGGATCGCCGACGAGCAGGTGACAGCCGCGCAGAACGCCGCCCGTGACAGCGGTATGGCACTCGGCCTCATGCAGGATATGGCCGTGGGCGTGCACTCGCTCGGCGCGGACGTGTGGTGGAATCCGGAACGTTTCGCAGTAGGCAGCGTAACCGTGGGCTGCCCACCGGACTTCTACAACCAGCAGGGTCAGGATTGGGGCCAGCCGCCGTTCAATCCGAATTATCTGGCCAAAACTGGTTATGGCGTGTACCGCGAGATGGTGCACAACATGTTCTCGCACGCGGGCGCGGTGCGCATCGACCATGTACTCGGCCTATTCCGTCTGTGGTGGATTCCGCAGGGCGAAGGCGCGCGCGGTGGCGCGTACGTTACGTACGACTATGAGGCGATGATCGCGATCCTGACCATTGAAGCGTCCCGCGTGAACGGTTTGGTGGTCGGCGAGGATCTGGGCACCGTGCCTGATTACGTACGCACGGTACTCGGCGAGCACGGCCTGCTGGGCTGCATGGTGGAATGGTTCGCCCGCGTGGACGACTCCCCCAACGCCGGCGACCCGTACGCCGATCCGTCCACGTACCGCAAGTACGCGCTGGCTTCCGTCACCACGCACGACCTGCCGCCGACCGCCGGCTACCTGCAGTTCGAGCACGTCAAGCTGCGCGAACAGCTGCACCTGCTGTCCGGCCCGGTCGAGGAGTTCCAGGCTTCCGCCACCGCCGAACGCGACGCGATGATGGACCGTCTCGTGGAGTCCGGCCTGATCACGCCGGAAGTGGCGGGCGATGTGGAAGGCCACATCCAGGAAATCGTCGAGGCGATGCACAAGATGCTGCTCAAGTCGCCGTCCGTGCTGCTGCAGGCCGCGCTGGTGGATGGCGTGGGCGAGACGCGCACGCAGAACCAGCCGGGCACGTCCAGTGAATACTCCAACTGGCGTGTGCCGCTGGCAGGCCCGGACCTCAAGGTGGTGCACACCGATGAGGTGTTCGATCTGCCGCGCGTGCAATCGCTTGCCGCCATCATGAACGGCGAGAAGTAGCGTTTAGACTTACCATTCCCCTTTCCTTACAAACCAAAATTCCGGTCCTCCTTGTGGAGGGCCGGAATTTTTCATATATGCAAGGCGATTTGGGAGCGGTTAGGTTCAGCGGTCGATCAGCCCAGCAGCAGCCAGACTGAGGCGTCGCTATCCAGCTTGCCGTCGTCCGTCAACGGCACGGAATTTGCGATGGCGACCGCATCGTCCGGCAGGGCGATCGGCTCGTCGCCGAAATTGGTGACGGACAGGAATCGACGGCCTTCCGTGGCCGGACGCGAGTAGGCGACCACCGTATCGCCCATGTCCAGCAGGTCGGCGGACGTGTCTCCGGTTGCCGTCAGCACCGTCTGTCGCAACTGCAACAGCTTGCGGTACAAGTGCAGCATGGAACCGTTGTCATCGGCCTCGACGTCGGCCGCGAAATCCTTGAACCAGGCCGGCTGCGGCAGGTGCGCGTCGGCGGAATCGCCCTGCTCCGGGCCGAAACCGAACGTGCCGCCGGTGATGAAGTCCGGGCTCCACGAAGCCGGTTCGCCGCAATCGGCAGCCTTCCACGGCATCGGTGCACGGCAGCCGTCACGACCCTTGTCGGTGAAGTTGCGACGGGTGTTGAACGGCGTCGGATCCTCAAGACGATCCCACGGAATGTTCGCCACTTCGAACAGGCCCAGTTCCTCGCCCTGATACACGTAGGCGGAACCCGGCAGGCCCAGTTCCATCAGCGCGGCTGCGCGGGCGCGACGGGTGCCGAGCTCACGATTCTCGCGGTAGGTCTCTCCGTCACGCAACAGCCAATCGTGCGCCAGCTGGTGGTACGGAGCGTCCTTCACCTGCGGCAGACCGAAACGCGACGGACTGCGCGGCACATCGTGGTTGTTCATAACCCACGTCGTGGTGGAACCGTGCGTTTCCTCGGCGGCGCGCAAGCCGTCAGCAATGGCCGTACGGAACTCGTCGGCGAACCAGTTGGCTTCGGCGAACTCGAAATTGAACACCTGGCCGAGCTCGTCGGTGGACGCGTACAGATGCTGCGATTCGGCCTTCACCCACGCCTCGCCGACGGCGAAACGCGGCGGATTGTACTCGTTGAACACCTGACGCCATTCGCGGTAGATGTCGTGCACTTCCGGACGGTCCCACAGCGGGCTGAACGCGCCGTCCGCCGGCAGCACATGCTGCACCGCGGCCGGATCCATGTCGGCCAGCGGCACGGAATCGAGGTCCTTGGCCAAGCCGTGCGCCACGTCGATGCGGAAGCCGTCGGTGCCATGGTCGGACCAGAATCTCAACGTTTTCTTGAATTCCTCGTGCACGTCCGGATTCTTCCAATTCAGATCCGGCTGCTCCTTGGCGAACATGTGCAGGTACCACTGTCCGTCATCGACCTGCTGCCACGCCGGGCCGCCGAACAGCGACTGCCAGTCGTTCGGCGGCAGCTCGCCGTGCTCGCCGCGGCCTTCGCGGAAGATGTAGCGGTCGCGTGCGGCCGAACCTCGGCCGGCGGCGAGCGCCTCGATGAACATCTTGTGCTTGTTGGACGTGTGGTTCGGCACGATGTCGACGATCACCTTGATGCCGGCTTCATGCGCGGCGGCGGCCATCGCGTCGAAATCGGCCATGGTGCCGAGGCGCGGGTCCACGTTGCGGTAGTCGATCACGTCGTAGCCGCCGTCGGCCAGGTCGGACGGGTAGAACGGGCTCAGCCAGATCGCGTCGATGCCGAGATTCTTCAGGTAATCCATTTTCTCGGTGACGCCGGCGATGTCTCCCAACCCGTCGCCGTTCACGTCTTTGAAGCTGCGCGGGTAGATCTGGTAGACGACGGCTTGCTTCCACCAATCGTCACGCATGTTGTTTGCTGTCACGATAACCCCTTTTGTCGTAGTCCATCGGATGCGGAGCACTGTCTCCGCTACATGAAAACGATAACATCAAGCAAAGCGAAACGCTAATGAAAACTTAATCATTGCAGCACATCAAACGTTTGACGAAAATGTGCATACTCCAGCTGTATCGAGTAGAATCGCGGAAGATTCGACTTGCATACGTTGCCAACGGATGCCATACGAAAGGCGATTATGAAGTTCCTCTCCCCCGATTCCGGCTTTATGCGCGGCCTGAGCGACGCCGTCGACGCGATCTGGATCAACATTCTGATGCTCATCACCAGTATTCCGATCATTACGATCGGCGCGGCGCTGACCGCCGGCCACGACGCCACCCGCCGCACGCTGTCCGGCGAAGGCACGGCGACGCGCAACTATTTCGCCGCCTTCCGCTCGAATTTCGCGAAATCAACCGGCTACTGGCTGATTTTCGGCACGACCGGCGCGCTGTGCGTCTACTCGTGGATCGTGCTGCAGATCACGCCGCTGCTGATTCCGAAATTCGCGTTGACGATTGTGTGGCTCATCGGTTTCGAATGGGTGTGGGCGTTGCAGGCGCGGTTCGAGAACTCGTTCTGGCGCACGCTTGGCAACGCTTTTGTGTTCGGCGTGAGCAACATCGGCCACACGTTGGCATTGGTTGCGATCGACGCGGTGTACGTGGCGCTGCTCGTGGCCAGCTGGTTCTACATGCCGCAGGGCCTGTTCCTGCTGCTCGTGCTCGGCTACGGCACCATGCTGATGCTGCATTCGCCGATTCTCGAGCATGTCTTCCGCAAGTACATCAGCAAGTAATTAGGCACGAAAAAAGGGACTGATTCGCATCAGTCCCTTAAATTTTTCTGGGTGAAAATCAGCCCTTCACCGCGCCGCCTTCGGCCCTGCAATTAAGGACCGCGCTACGCGCGGGCTCAACGTTACCCTCGCGGCATAGCCGCTCGGGCTGGAGCCTGGGAACAGCGCACTGCGCTGTTCCCTAAGGGCTGATCGAAGATCAGCCCTTAACGGCTCCAGCCATAACACCCTTGACGATGTACTTCTGGCAGATCAGGTAGAAGATGATGATCGGGATGATGGCCATGACCAGGCATGCCATCATGGCGCCCATATCCACGGAACCATAACCGCCCTTCAGATACTGCACCGCCACGGAAATGGTCTTGTACTTGCCCAGGTCGAGCGTCAGGTACGGCAGCAGGTAGTCGTTCCAGATCCACATGGCCTGCAGAATAGCCACGGACACAATGGACGGCTTCATGATCGGCACAACGATCTGGAAGAAGATACGCGGCACGGAAGCACCATCGATCATGGCGGATTCTTCCAGCGATTCCGGAATGCCCTTAACCACACCGGTGAAGATGAACACGGCCAGACCAGCGCCGAAGCCCAGATACACGAAGCACAGACCCCACGGGGTGTTGAGCTTGAGCATATCGGCCAGCTTGGAGAGGGTGAACATGACCATCTGGAACGGTACAATCATGTTGAACAGGAACAACGTGTACAGCAGCTTTGCAGCCCAGTTGTTCACGCGGACGATCCACCATGCGCACATCGAAGTGCACACCAGAATCAGCGCCACGGAACCGACAGTGATGAGCAGGGTCCAGCCGAAACTGGCGAAGAAGTTCGTGGTATCGAGGCCACGCGTATAGTTTTCAAGTCCAACGAACGCCTTACCGGTCGGCAGGGAGAACGCGTTACGAGAAATATACGCCTTCTGCTTGAAAGAGTTGATGATCACCAGCACGATCGGGAAGATCCACGCCAGCGAAACCACCGCGAACAGTACGGACCACAGTGCGCCGTGCTTGACTTTTTCTCCGGAGTTCATGCCTCCACCTCCTTGCTCGTGGTGAGCTTGTTCTGGATGAGCGCCACGATGGCCACCAGAATGAAGAACAGCACTGCCTTCGCTTGGCCGACGCCTTCCCAGCCCATACGGCCGTAGAACGTGCGGGTAATGTTCATTGCCAGACCTTCAGACATGTTCGACGGAGCGCCGTTGGTCAATGCAAGGTTCTGATCGTACAGCTTGAAGCCGTTGGTGACGCACAGGAACGAGCATACGGTGATAGACGGCATCATCAGCGGAATGATGATCTTGAACATGGTCTGGGTGCCGTTTGCGCCGTCCACGGAAGCCGCTTCGAGCACGTCGGTCGGCAGCGACTGCATACCAGCGATGTAGATAATCATCATATAGCCGATCTGCTGCCAGCAAACCAAGATGACCAAGCCCCAGAAGCCGTAGGTTGCGCTATACGTCAACGCGCGGCCCCAGTGAGCGAGAATGCCGTTGAGCAGCAGCATCCAGATGTAGCCCAGGATAATGCCACCGATGAGGTTCGGCATGAAGAACACCGAACGGAAGATGGTAGATCCCTTGATGGCCTTGGTAAGCATATATGCGATGGCAAACGCAACCACATTGATCACAACCGTAGTGACAATGGTCAGCGCCGTCGAGAAACCTAACGCATGCAGGAATTCCTTATCCGCAAGTGCCTTCTGATAGTTTTTAAGTCCAATGAATTCCGAGTCAGTCACAGTTGTGAACTTGCAGAAACTCAAATACACACCCATGATGAACGGGATTACAAACCCGATGATAAATGCAGCGAACGTCGGTAGCGCAAACAGAGCCCACCACTTTCGTATCGCTTTGCCGGCCATGCTGATCATAGCTTGCCTGCTTTCTTTCCTCTCCATTCCAACACCGCAGCAACGCGGCATGGAAAACCAACTGCCCCAAATCGGCGAATCACTGCATTGTTTTTCGCCTTTTTAGTTTTTACAGTTGTTATAATAAACAGCGCGACGCGAAATGTCAAACGTTGTCATTTTTACATGTCATAAATCATATATTCTGCATCGTTGTCATAGTATTGACAGCCTGAAAGCATTGTAAATATCAGCCCCCGCAACAACTGTGGCACAAATGAAAACGTTTGTAATCCAACTTTTGCAAGAGTGTTTCAATACAGTATGCTGAATATTCAGTAGTTCTACTATACAAGGGGTCACCATGAAAAGCAGCATTCAAGACGTGGCACAACTTGCGCACGTCTCCATTTCAACGGTTTCTCGCTCCTTCACACGTCCCGACCTTGTGTCGAAAGCCACGCGTGACAAAGTCATGAAAGCTGCCGACGAATTAAATTTTTCCATCTCGCGCTCCGCTGCAGCACTCAAAACCGGCCGCGCGCTACGAATCGCGGTGCTGATTTCCGGGCGACTCAATCTGTGGTTCAGTTCGTCCATCATGGAAGGACTGAACGAATCCTTCCATGATGAAGGCTACGACATCTCGATCTATCAGATGTCCAGCGCCGAGGAACGCCGCGCGTTCTTCGACATGCTGCCGGTACGCCGCAATGTCGACGCCGTAATCGTCATTTCCTTCGACATCGACAGCAACGAAATCAGGCAACTCAGGTCAGTCGATGTGCCAATCATCGGCATCAATTCGAGCTTGCCGGAAGAGCTCGGCTTCAACGCCGCCGTGCGCATCGATGACAAGCAGGGATCCGAATTGGCCGCACGCCACTTGATAACGCTTGGCCATCGCGATATCGCTTACATCCGTACCGACCGTGAAGTGACGCTGCACTTCAGCGTGCAGGGCCGTTTCGATTCGTTCATGACGTGCTGCAAGTCCAATGGCGTCGAACCGCGCGTGTTCGTTACCGACGAAGGCAAGAACAACGTCAGCAAAGTCGTCACGCAACTGCTCAGCTCGGACCACATGCCCACGGCGATTGCCTGTCAGGAAGACGGCATCGCAATTCCGCTACTGTTCCAGCTGGAACGCAACGGTTTCACAATACCGAACGACATCTCCATCATTGGCTACGACGACAGCACCTACGCTCGCGATCTCGGTTTGACCACCATCCGTCAGACACCGGTCGAGATGGCACACGAGGCGGCCCGTATGACGCTTGCCCTGATTGACAAGCAGCCGCTTGACGAGCCGTTCAAGACGTTTCCCGCACAGCTAATCGTCCGATCGACCACCGCCAGACTGCGTCACTGACGTTTGCCGCACATTGCGCACACGGCAAACGTACGAAACACAGAAAGGCCGTCATCGCAGAACATTGCGATGACGGCCTTCCGTTGTCTCCACAACCGGCTGGGGCGAAGAGAGGAAAGGAAAAATCCTCGACCTCAGCTAGCTTATTCAGTTATTGAATTGCGATTTGCAACTCATGGTGCAACACAATCTCAGTGAGATGCGTCGTACTCAGTCTTCCAACCGTCAACAAACGCGGTCTTGACGGCATCCCAGTCACCGGTACCCTGAGCGTATTCGAGGAGGGCGGAACCAAGCTTGTTCTTCCACTCTTCGGACGGCATCATGGTGAAGTTCCAAGAGACTGCAGTCTTGCCGGAGTTCTGATCATCAACAGCAGCCTGCACCAGCGGATTGTCGGACTTGACCTCGCTGAAGGACTTGAACGGAGTGGTGAAGCCCATGTCGCTGGACAGAGACTTGATGCCAGTCTTGCTGGTGACGACCCACTTCAGGAAGTCCTTGGTGGCCTTCTTATCCGCGTCGGAAGCCTTGGAGTTAATGCACCAGTAGTTCTCGGAACCGGTGGCCAGACCCTGCTTCTCTTCGCCCTTGACGCCGATGTAAATCGGGAGCATGCCGAGGGAGTCGGCCTTCATGCCAGCCTTCTGCAGATCGGTCCATGCCCAAGTGCCGTTCTGATAGAACGCAGCCTCGCCGAGGGAGAACTCGGAGGTAGAATCATCACCGGTCTTGGAGCTCAGCTGGGTCGGCTCGGTGGTGGAGTCCTTCAGATACAAATCGAAGATGTTCTTATATTCCGGCAGATAGGTGCCCTTGATGGTCTCCGGCTGCTTGGTGACGTTGTCATCCTTGAACTCATAGTAAAGCGGCAGGTTAGCCAAATGGGTCTTGAAACGCCAGTCGGAGCTGGAATCGAAACCGGCGGAGGTGAACGCGCCCTTGACACCAAGCTGGTCCTTCTTAGCCTGGATGTCATCGGCCACGGCCTTCAAGGTATCGAAGTTGTCGATGTCATCGACGCTCTTGATCTTGGCGCCGTCAGTGGCAATGTACTTGGCCAGCAGATCCTTGTTGTAGATCAGGCCATAAGTCTCCATGGCATACGGAACACCGACGACCTTATCCCCATCCTTGAGGGCGACATCCTTGTTGATAAGCTGCTTGTACGGCTCAGTATCGGACATGTCTTCGGTGTAGGACGACCAGTTCTGGTAGCCGACAGGGCCGTTGACCTGGAACAAGGTCGGAGCCTCGGACTTGGCGATCTCGGACTTCAAAGTCTGTTCGTATGTACCGGAAGCAGCGGTCTGGACCTTGACCTCGACACCGGTTTCCTTGGTGTAATCCTTGGCCAGCTTCTTCCATTCGTCGCTGGATTCCGGCTTGAAGTTAAGGAAGTACACCTTGCCCTTGCCGTTATCGGAACTTGAGCTAGAACCACCGCAAGCAGCCAACGTGCCAACAGACATTGCCGCGATAGCGACCATTCCAACTGCTGCCTTAATAGTACGATTCATCATCGAACCTTTCTCTTCCATTCCTGTTCCCAGCTTCTCGTTGGGAAACAATTTGCGGTATCGCGTCATCACGATTCCTAACAACCACTATTATGCCGCATTCCCCCGATTTTTGCAAACGTAGGCAAAATGAATTCAAAAGTCAGACGTCATACCATCGAAAGAAATCCCGAAAATCATTTATTTTCAATACTTTTAGAGAGCATACTTTTATGCAAGCGTTTGCGACACGCCGCAGCAAAGTGGCAAGTCATGCATGCAATAAAAAGGCGGTTCCAAGGAGGGACCGCCATAATATTCAGCGATATCAAACAGTTCCGTTCAATAATTCAGCAATTCCAATGTTCGATAACATTGTCACCTTTATATTGGCTTAATACACAATAATGCGCAGTGTCCAATCGCAGCAACCGCGCGAAATGCGGATCAACACCGAGCCATTGCGACGTCAAGATACGAAGAACGTGCGCATGCGCCACCAGCAGCACATCGTTTCCAGCGTCGAGCAACGGTTTGACCGTGGCGATCGCCTCACGTGTGCGCGCCGCAGCTTCCTCCACCGTCTCACCCGGACCGTTGTGCACGGGCACCTGCTCGCCGTTCGGCAACGTCTCGACCCAATCGCCCTCCAGTGATTCGGGGAGCGACCGCGGTCCGTCGCGCCACACATCCCAAGCGAAACCGCCCGCCGCGCTCACATCCTGACGCGTACGGCCCTCGGCACGGCCGTAATCCCATTCCGCGATTTCGGGAAGCACCTTAAAATCGCCATATCCGGCCAGCTGCGCCGTCTGCTGGGCTCTGCGCAACGGACTGGCGAACATGCACCCCTGCGCGAAACCCTGGGGAAACGCCTCACGCAACCGTTCGCCGGCGGCACGAGCCTGATCGCAGCCAATGTCAGTCAACGGAATATTGGTGCGGCCGGTGTGCTGTCCGGATTCGCTCCACACGGTCTGCCCGTGACGCAACAGCACCAAGCGGCCAGGGGTGATTGCGGAAGCGGCATTGCCTCCCAGTTGAGTTTCAGTCATGCCTCTACTCTAGCCGACGCAAGCTGCGTTTTCATCCCATTCCGCCACGTGTCCCGCACATATTCCGGCATGTTTTCCGACGCGTTACACTGGTTTCATGAGTGAAATGCCGAATATGGAATCCAGTGCGGACCGCGTGGTGGCGGCCCTGCACACCGTCGACGAGAAGGTGAATGCGATGCGCGACCAGAGACTGAACGATCCCGATTCATTTGGCGATAAGATTTTCAAGTCCGTCGTGCCCACGTTGGCCGGACTGGTGCTCGGCAAGGCGTTCGAGATGGTGTGGAAGAAAAGCGTCGGCCGCAAGGCCGTCCGTGCCGACGGTACCAAGAACGAGGCTGCGGAAGCGGCGCTCGGCATCGTATTCGCCGTGGTTTCCGCCGGTTTCGGCGCGCTCGTATCGCAACTGTCCGGCCGCGGGTCGAAGGCGATTGTGGACAGGCGGCACGCACGGCAGGCGCATCGCAAGTAAATACGTCGCAAATATCGCAAAGCAGTCTCAAGTAGATATGTTCTCACAGGGAGACGGATTTAGCCCGATTCCCTTGCAAAATCGCGCCGCGCGGACAACAATGGCGGTATGAGCAACATTCTTCATAACGCAACCGTCGACACTCTGCTGGAGCGTCGTTCCATCCGCAAATTCAAGCCGAAGCCGCTGCCGGACGACGTCGTCGAAACGTTGGAGACCGTGGCGCAGCATGCGGCGAGCAGCCAGTTCCTGAACGACTGGTCCGCCATCCGCGTCACCGAGCCAGCCACCAAGAAGCGTCTTGCCGAAATCGGCGGGCAGCCGTATATCGCGACCGCGCCGCTGCTGTACGTGTTCGTGCTGGACGAGCATCGCAATGCCGCGATCGCCGCACGCAAGGGCGTGGAAGTGGCGTCCGACGCGTTCACGCTCAATGGCAGCTATCGTTTCACGCAGGCGCAGAACGACGCGGTTCTGGCACTGCATGCGATGGAGACGGCCGCGTACTCGCTCGGCTTGGGTTGCGTGATTCTCGGCTCGCTGCTCAACGATGTTCCCGCGCTGATCGACCTGCTGAATCTGCCCGAATACACGTACCCGGTGCTGGGCATTGCGATCGGCAAGCCCGATCAGGAGCCGGCCGTCAAGCCGCGTATGCCGCGTTCCATGCAGTTCTTCGAGAACGAGTATCCAAGTAGCGATGAGAAGCTGCTGTCCGGCTTGGATTCGTTCGACGTCGAAGTACACAAGTATTACGATTTGCGCGATACTGAACGGCCGGTGGACGCGTTCAGCGACCAGATTGCGGCAAATGCGATCGACGAGGGCGTGAACGCCAAGGCCGTTGCCGTGCAGGCGAAGCGACAGGGCTTCCGTTTGGAGCGGTAGATACATGGCAGCGCTCGTATCATTGATACGAAGCTGATACAACACAAGGCCCGGTGGATTGCAATGAATCCGCCGGGCCTTGGTTTTATATGTTGCCTTGTTCTCGGTATTGTCCTGTTATGCCCTGCTATTGCTCTGCTATTACCTTCTGCGGGGCTTGTAGCTCTTCTTGCGGGAATGTGGCTTGAGCTGCTGGTTAAGCGGAACATGCATGTAGCTGGATTGTGGATCGCGATGCGTGAGATGCCAAGTACCGCAGAAATCGCAACGGTATACCCAAAGCTCAGTGCCGCGTTCGCGCCAACTCTGGTCGGCGGCCTGCTGAGCCGTTGCCTTGTCGTGATACATGATCTTGTTCGACTCGGTGCAACGTTTGGGTACGAAGTAATGCATAGTTGCCCAGTCTATAAACCCATTGCGATAAAACGCTTGCGCCCTACTTGTGTTCAGGGATGAAAAAATGGGGTTCCCGGAGCAGGATGCTCGACGGGAACCCCCAACGTTTGA
>ERZ857693.1074-NODE-1074-length-37421-cov-6.918161_pt1 | contig 37421 bp, 36 predicted proteins | sample MGYA00519765_ERZ857693 | MGnify/ENA primary metagenome ERZ857693 (study PRJEB31778, sample SAMEA3449354) | human gut metagenome | biome: human gut; feature: human-associated habitat; material: faeces | place: United Kingdom | collected 2010/2012 ... | reverse complement strand
AGGAAATTAATGAAGTATCAATCAAACATGCACTGGGAACAGGTTATGTAAAAATTAAAAATGCTAAGGCATCAGGTGGTATTACACAGCCAACAACCAAGGAACCTGAACCAACGCAACCTACAACAACAAAGGGTCAGGACCAGCCACAGACACCTGCAGCAACAACAAAGAGTCAGGAACCGGCTACAACAGCTAAGCCGACAACTCCGGATGATGGAAAGCCATCTCCAAAAGAAGTGTTTGGACAGAATATATTAAATAAAAAAGGTCTTCAGGTTACTTTTACATGGGGAAGTGACGAAGAAATTATTAACAGCGGACAGGTATTTAATATTTATTATGACGGTGTTGCAGGAGAACAGGGAGTAGCAGCAGGAGTTATAACACATACATTTGAGACAGAAGGAGAACATAGTATTGTTATCAAGGGCTCACTTAATGGAAAAGAAAGTCAGGGAGTAGAACTCAAGGTTACACTTCAAAATAGAGAACCGGGACAGGTATATTGGGCAGCAATCTCAGGTGAACCGGCAGACACATACTTCTATGATGACAATACAGACGTTAGCGTTGTATCAATTCAGAAGCCTGAATTTGCAAGCGAGACAGGTATTTACATGTCAGTTCTTTCAGGAATTGAATCTGTTACTATTAATGGACAGAACGCAGGTTATGCAGTTCAGGGCAGCGGAGTAATTGTATATTTGTCTGCTCTTACAAAGGCAAACAACACAATTACTATTAAGCATGCTGATGGAACATCAACAGTTATTATAAAAGATAAAACAAAATCAGGAACAGATGAACCTGATCCAACACAGTCTGTAACAACTAAGAAGGATGACACAAATCCAACACAGCCGGTAACAACTAAGAAGGATGACACAAATCCAACACAGCCGGCAACAACTAAAAAAGATGAACCGGGACAGGTTACTACAGCACCATCAACTGACGGCGCTGAATGGGTTGAATTGCAGGGTGATCCTGAAAATGCAAATACATACTTCTATGATAAGAAGACAATGAATTTAAATGAAATCGTTAATATTCAGCAGCCTAGTTGGGCAGCAGAAAAGGGTATTTACATGAATGTTGCTTCAGGAATCAGCGAGGTAACAGTAAATGGATTATCCGAAAACGTAGGAAAAATTGAGGGGGCTGGAGTTATAATATATCTTTCAGCATTAACAAAGGAAATTAATGAAGTATCAATCAAACATGCACTGGGAACAGGTTATGTAAAAATAAGAAATACAAAGGCATCAGGTGGAGTTATTCAACCAACAACAAAGGCACCAGAACAAACACAGCCTGCAACAACGAAGGCACCACAGCCAACAACAAAGAAAAATGACACAACGCAGCCGGCAATTGATTTTACAACTGACAGCAGTATTGCAAAACCATTTGGAATGAAGGTTGAAGCAGCAGGTACAGGATATCTCCGAGTAGTATGGGGCCGTGGGGATATAGACTGCTACAATGTATATGTAGATGGTGAAAGAAGACGTACAGGTGTGTCATGTGGCAGTTTCACACTTCCTGTATATACAGAAGGAACTCATACAGTAGCGGTAGCAACTGTAGTTGGAAACAGAGAGTCTGTAAGGGTAGAAGAAACAATTGCCATTACAGGAGTAGGCGAAAGAGAAACAGAACCTGAGACATGTCCTGAAGAACTTAAGCCACAGCTTAAGGATAACGTTCAGTTAAAGAATGACAAAATTGCAATAGAACTTAATAATAAAACAAATGGAAAGTACAGCGATAATGAGATTTACTGGTGTATAGTTGGAAAAAACGCTAATAATCAGCTTTGCTATTTAGATAAAAACGGAAATATGATTCCGGCTTCAGAGAGCCTTAATACAGTTCAGGTAGGCAATGACAAATATGCAAATATTTATCATACACTTGCAGAAGCAGATTATGTTTATGCACCGACAATCGAATCAGGAAGAATGTATATCAGTTATGGAAAACCGGTTTACCTTAAATTTGTAGGAACAACAGGATATGCGGGACCGGATCTTAACAATCCAGGCGATGTAAATGCAAACACTTTGTTTGAATTTGCAGAATTTACAATAGAAGGCAAATTCTATTGGGGAAATACAACAAGAGTTGATTACTTCTGCTTCCCAATGATTACACGTCTTGTAGGAAGTGCCGCATATGGTGGTTACGACAAGGTTGTAGGAGACATTGGGACAAGGGACGAAATCTTTAATGCATTTAAGAATGAAGCTCCGGAAGCATTCAAAACATTAGTAAGAGATGACAGAATCATAGCACCATGTAAGTCTAAATTTAACGTTGGAGAAAAATATGGAAATTATTTTGACAACTATATAAATGAATTCTGGAATAAATATTCAAGGGAAACTTTGCAGTTTAGCACAGAAGCAGGAAACTTTACAGGAAGAGTAGTAGGAAATCAGATGCAGTTTACAAGAGCAAATGATTCTACAGTTTACACAATTGATAAGCCGACTACACAGGATGTGTTAGAAGGAAAAGGTGCATTCGATAAAGGTAACGGCACAGAGAAGGCAATCGAAGCTCAGTTATGTGCAGCATTTAACAGAGGTGTTGCTACCGAACCTGACAAGTATTACAAACCAAGTGAATACTACAAGAACAGCGTAAACAATTTCTACGCAGGATTCTTCCATAGACATTCAGTTTTAGGATTCGCATATGGATTCTGCTATGATGACGTAAATGACCAGAGTACATTATTACAGTACAATAATACAGATGCTTTGGTAATTGACTTGAAGTGGTAATTTATAGAATAGGTTAAAATTTTAATAAACACGCACAGGGTTTAGGCTCTGGGCGTGTTTTAGTGTGTGAAATTTTTTGCAAAAAAAGGCTATTGCATTAAAAGGAAAATACAGCATTTAATGCAACAGCCGTATGATGCACATATGCATCAATTAAAGGGTGATAAGTTATTTACTATTGGAGAGCTTTTGGCAGATTATTAATTTCCGCCTCGAATATATTTTTTTCTCCAACATAAATCGAAATATCAAAAGAAACAAATCTATCCTGTTGATCGTATTCTTTACTTTCAACATATTGAACGGCAGATTTTTTCTTTATGGATAAATACTCAGCATATTTATCCTCAACTATACGGGCCATAAATCTTTTTTTTGTATGCATGACTTTTATGCCATAATGTTTTTCTAAAATATAAAACATAGATTCTTTTTCTAAATCATACTTTTCAATTCCCTGAATGTCACAAGCCCGATAGTATCCGTCAACAAAAACAATAGGATCGTCATTCCTGTATCTTAATCGCTGAACTCTAATTAATTCATCACCTACATCGAATTCAGATTTTTTAGCAATGTAATCATTGCAAATGAATTTTTCAATGGATATAAGTTCCGTTTTGGGCTCAAAACCATACATTTTCATTTCATCGTTGAAACTCATAATTTCTTTAAAGAAGACATTTTTTTTACTTTGTTGATTAACAAATGTGCCACGACTTTTATAACGAATTATGTAGCCTTCACTCATTAATTCATAGAATGCCTGTCTTGTAACCGTTCTTGATAAGTTAAAATGGTTACATATTTCATGTTCAGTGGGGAGCTTATCCCCAGGTTTTAAAACACCATTCTGGATTGCTGTCTTTATTGATTCCTTTAATTGGGAATATAGAGGTACCAGAGAGTATTTGTTGATTGTTATATAATCCATATTGAAATTCTCCTTTAGCAAATAGAGTTAAGTATCTATATATTACTAATAAAATATTAACAAAATAAAGTTGACATTTCAATAGTAATATTATAATATAACATTGTAGTGACAAAGTTACAAAGAAAGGAGAAGTTATGTATAAGTACGATGTGAGTAAATCTAATATGTGGAGAGAAGTCCACGAACAGCCGGAGATAATCAGGCATGTAATTGAAATGAACTTACCTATAATAGAAGACATATGCAAAGATGTTGATAGAAGAAACATTAGTAAAGTTCTTTTAGTAGGAAGAGGCTCGAGCGAACATGCACTATTAGTGGGAAAGTATGGGTTTGAAATTTACACTGATAAATTAACATCAATGGCGTATCCCTCAATAGTAACATTATTAGATGGCAAGGTAGATTTATCTGATGTTTTGACGATTGGGGTTTCTCAATGTGGTGAGGCAAAGGATGTTTATACTGTACTTGAGAAATGTCAGAAACAGGGAGGTATTGCAGTAACTGTAACTAATGAACGAGAATGTCTTATGCGAAAGGTGGGAAATTATTATATCAATTGCGAATGTGGAAAGGAAACAAGTTTCACAGCGGCTAAGTCATATATGTCTCAGACGGTAATAGCATTATTATTTGCGGCGGTACTTTCGCATGATGAAAATGTATTGGAACAGATAAAAAAAGCACCTGACATTATAGAAAAATGTTTGTCTGACAATATAGAGGAACAGGTAAAGAAAAGTATTCCTTTGTTTAGAAATGTTCAGGATATTCTATTGTTGGGAAGAGGCTTTAGCTATGCAGTTGCTAATGAAACTGAACTGAAGATAATGGAAGCAAGTTATACAAATGCAAAGGCATATTCATCCTGTGATTATCCACACGGACCAATAGCAACCACGAAAAGATTTATACCTGTAATATTCTTTTTGACTGATGAGAAAACTAATGAGAGTACAATAAAACTTGTGGAAAAAATGCAGAAAGATTTTTCTATTAGTACATTGGTTGTTACAAATAATAAAAAATATGTTTCAATGGCTAATGAAGCAGTGCTTTTGCCTGAGGAGGCAGAAGGTGTTGCAGGGGTTTTTGGAATGACAGTATTTTCACAATTATTTGCATGCCTTTTGTCATTGGCGAGAGGATACAATCCTGATGAACCGATGGGATTGTCAAAAACTACAGTAACGTTTTAAAATAATAATAAAAAGGAGGTGTAATTATGAGTGTTACATTGTTACAGGGATTAATTCTGGCGTTGATCGTATTTGCATTTGCATGGGATGCCAGATGGGAATGTTTTTTCGTATTCCATCCTATTATCATCTGTTTTGTAACGGGGCTTGTACTGGGAGATTGGAAACTTGGTTTGGAAGCCGGAGCAATAGCAGAATTGTCCTACTTAGGACTTACAACAGTAGGTGGAACAGTACCACCTAATGCATTGATTGCAGGACTTATGACAGTTGTTTTGGCTTATAAGAGCGGAGTATCGGCAGAAACAGCTTTAGGACTTAGTTTACCATTCGCATTGCTTATGCAGTGGATAGTTATCGCGTGTCAGTCATTGTTCTCAGGATTTAACGTAAAAGTAGAGCAGGCAATAAAACAAAATGACATTAAAAAATTTAAGTTTTATGTGTTCCTACCTGAAATTATTTTAACATCACTTTATGCAATAGTTGCATTCTTAAGTACATATGCATTGCAGAACGTATTGTCAAAGTTCGTTAATTCATTCCCTGAATTCGTATCACACGGATTTGAAATAGCGGGGGGACTTTTACCGGGACTTGGACTTGCACTATTGTTAAAGGTAATGGTAAAAAAAGAAAATGTTCCATATCTTATTATCGGATTTTTAATTATGAGTATTATGAAACCTGACAATGTTTTACCGGTAGCTTTATTTGCAATTGCATTAGTACTTATTGACTTTATGAGAGACAAAGAAGCAAAGGAAACAGCAGTGGTAACAGGAGGTGAAGACGATGGCGAAGGAATATAATGAGACAACAAATAAACTTACCAATAAAGATTTAAAAAATTTGGGTTTAAGGTCGATGTTCTACCAGACAGGATTTACCTTTGAAAAAATGCAGGGTAATAGTTTCGGATGGAGCATACTTCCAGGATTAGAGAAAATACATGGAAAAGATAGTGAAGAAGTAAGCAAGGCGTTGGATGAGTACGGTGTTGACTTTATAAATACGGAACAACATGCCGCATCCTTTCTGATGGGATTAGTTCTATCAATGGAAGAAAATAGAGCTGATAGAAAATTGATAAAAAATATGAAAACCGGTCTTTTTGGATCTTTTGCAGGTATCGGTGATGCAATATTTTGGTTTACATTATTACCTATTAGCGGAAGTATAGCAGCATCACTTTGTAAACAGCATTCAATATTAGGACCGATATTCTTCCTGGCATTTTGGATTTTAATGGCAGTTTCAAGAGTATTTTTCCTAAAAGCCGGATACAAACTGGGAAGTGGAGCAATATCTAAATTAACAGAAAATGCCAAAGCGCTTACTAAGGGAGCAGGTATTCTTGGTGTAATGGTAGTTGGAGCAATGGTTCCAAGTTATGTAACGTTTGAGTTCCCGGAAAAACTGAAGCTATTTGGAACCGTTGGAGTACAATCAATTTTCGATTCAGTTATTCCTAATTTACTTCCGGCATTGTTTGTTGGTATACTATATTATATCTTCAAAAAGAAGAAGGTAAGCATAGTAGTATTAATTTTAGCAATAATAGCATTTGCAATATTAATGTCATTCTTAGGATGGTTATAGGAGGTATAATATGTCGGATATAAACATTGTTTTTACAAGAGTTGATAACCGCTTGGTACATGGACAGGTTGGGAATGTCTGGGTTACAGCAAGCGGAGCAAATTTAATCGTGGTTGTTGATGATGAAACATGTCAGGATGAGTTGTCTAAATCATTGATGAAAATGACAGCTGATGCTGTAGGAGTTCAAATCAGATTTTTTTCAATAAAAAAGACTATTGAAATTATTGGAAAGGCAGCTCCGTCACAAAAGATATTCATTGTTGCGAAAACACCGCAGGTAATTGAACAGTTAGTTGATGGAGGAGTTCCTATTAAGCAGTGTAATATAGGAAATATGCACAAATCAGATGGGAAGCATGTCCTTCACGAAGTTCATGTATATGTGGATGACGATGATGAGGCATGCCTGAATCGACTGAAAGAAAAAGGATTAGATGTATATATCCAGATAACTCCAAATGACAGAAAATACAAGATATAAACTAAAAGGCCCAAAATATTTTTAGAAGTGTTTTGGGCCATTATTAAAAATAATTGATAGGTTGGATATACAAATGGTAGGAATTATTATAACAGGACACAGTAATTTCGCTACGGGAATTGTCAGCGCAGTTAGGCTGGTCGCAGGAGAACAGAAAAATCTTGAGGTAGTAGATTTTTATGATACCTATTCAACAGAAGAGTTGAGAACAAAACTAATTGAAGCTTTAGACAGGTTGGATGGGTGTGAAGATATTATTGTTTTTACGGATATTGTAGGTGGATCACCATTTAAGGTTTCTGCAGAAATTGCTGCTACAAGTAATAAAAATATAAAAATTATAAGTGGTACAAATCTGGGAATGTTGCTTGAAAATGTTATGGTACGCGATATGGATACTGATTTTGATGAATTAGTTGAAACTGCTATATCTACTGGAAAACAGCAGGTTCTTAAATTTGAAATGTGCAGGGAAACCGAGGAAGACCATGAAGGAATTTAGGAGGTGGCAATGAAAGCAGTTTTCTTTGATGTAGATGGAACATTAATTGATTGTGTAGAAAAAAGAATACCGGATTCTTCTGTTAAGGCAATAAAGGAATTAAGAAAAAACGGATATAAGGTAGCCTTGGCGACGGGAAGAGACATTGTCAGTATCAGAGATATAAAGGATTTGGATATATCTATTTTTGACGCATATGTTTTGAATAATGGTGCTGCAATATATGATAATACATTGCAGTGCATAAAGTCTTTTCCGTTTTTAACAAAGGATGTAGAAAAGATATTAGAGTATTGTAATAACAATAATATGTCTTTAATATTTGATACTGTTGAAGGACCTTATTTAGCTAATGAAATTACAGATTTCCTAATCGAAGGAAAAACGTATTACGAGGAGGAACTTCCACCGTATACGGAATGGAAAGGTGAGGAAGTAATTAAAATTAATATATTCGGTCCAATGGGTTACGATTTTTCTGAATTGGAAAAAGATATTTCTGCGCGAATCGTGCCATGCCCTACAGTATGTTATGACGTTATGGCAGAAGGGATATCCAAGCAGACCGGAATCCGTGAATTGATGATATACTATGGATTTGACGAAAATGATTATATGGCGTTTGGAGATCAGGAGAATGACTGGGAGATGCTTGAAAATGCGGCGACAGGTGTGGCAGTTAAAGATATAGATGGTTCTGAACAACTTCAACAGATGGCAGATTACGTCTGTGGAGCACCCAGAGAAGACGGAATATATAATTTTCTGAAAGATAATGGCTATATTTAGATACATAGTTGATTACAAATGATAAACTAAACATAAATTACAAAAGATTTTGGACAAAAGGGAGTACCCGGTTTTTAGGCAGTTTTATGGATTGCTGAAGGCCGGGTACTTTCTTGGGTATATATATGGGAAAATATATCTTAAAAATGAATACATAAAAATGGGGTTAATTGCAAGAATTTTAGGGAAGCACAAATAAAAAAATACAAGAATTTTGTTGAAATATGTTTATAGATAAAATATAATTAAAGAGTATTTGATTTCAAGATTTTCAACGGAAATGTCTTGTATATGAACGGAAAAAATATGTGTGAAAGATTTGGGGAATGAAGTGTGAAGGAGAGGACGAACAGAAAACAAATAATTGGATATAGAAGAAGAGAAAGCATCTGGAATACAGGTGCTTTTTGCGTTTAATTTTTCAATTAAAGTTTAAAAATTCAATTAAAGTTTATAATTTCAAACTATAAGTACCATTTATTGGACAGTAAGGTGTGGTATAATTTTAGTAACTCAAAGTAGATAGCAATAAAATATAAGATTACAAATGATAGCAGTTGATTTAATGATAAGGTTTGCACATTGATAATTAAATATGGAAAACGTATAAAATGAAAAGGGTGACTCTTTTTATTAGAGAAAATTACAAAGGTAGAAGAAGCATATTTAATAATTATATGAGTATAAAGTGGAGGTAGAAACATGAAATATGATATTGGTATTGATATAGGTGTTGCATCTACGGGGATAGCAATTGTTGATGAAGAGGGAAAGGTTCTTGAAGCAACATCAAGTTTGTACAGCGAAGCAGATGCGGCAAGTAATGTAGAGAGAAGAAATTTTAGAGATAGTAGACGAACAAAAAGAAGACAACATACAAGAATTGAAGATTTTAAAAAATTGTGGAATGCATATGGATATTCAATTCCGGAAAGTTTAGACAATAATGTTATTGGATTAAGAAACAAGGGGATTATAGAAAAAATATCAATGGATCAACTATATGCAGTTTTATTAACAATGCTAAAGCATAGAGGTATTTCTTATCTTGATGATGCCATTGATGAAACAAAAAGTAGTAATTATGCAAAAGGAATAGCTTTAAATCAAAAGGAATTGGCGGATAAGTTACCATGTGAAATTCAGGCAGAAAGATTAGAAAAGTATGGAAAATATAGAGGAGATAGCATTATAAAAAATGGGGAGGAGGAAGAGTATCATAGCAATGTTTTTACTATTTCTGCATATAAAAAGGAATTAGAAAAATTGTTTGACACTCAATCAAAATTTAACTTTGAAATAACTCCGGAATTTCAGGAAGCATATATGAAAATTTTTTCCAGAAAGAGAGAGTATTATGAAGGACCTGGCAATGAAATGTCGAGAACGGATTACGGTATTTATACAACGAAAAAAGGTGAAGATGGAAAATACATAACTGAAAAAAATATATTTGAAAAATTAATAGGAAAATGTAGTATATACCCGGATCAATTAAGAGCATCAGGTGCATCTTATACAGCACAGGAATTTAATGTTTTAAATGATTTGAATAATTTGACTATAAATAATAGAAAGTTAAATGAAGAAGAGAAAAGAAAAATAGTTGATATCATTAAGGAATCTAATTCAGTGAATATGCGTTCAATAATTAAGAAGGTAATTAAGGAAGATATTGAACAGTTTAGTGGCGCAAGAGTTGATAAGAAAGAAAAAGAAATTTATCATACTTTTGAAGTTTATAGAAAGATGAAAAAAGCGTTAGAGGCTATTGATGTAGACATTAATGTTTTTTCCAGAGAGGAATTAGATCAAATTGGTGATATACTTACACTAAACACAGAAAAGGATGGAATTATTAAGGCTTTTGAAAATAGTGATAAGAGTTATTCAAAGGAAATAATCGATACTTTGGTGGGTTTGAGAAAGAAAAATAGTTCCTTGTTTAGTAAATGGCATTCGTTTTCTTTTAAGGCTATGGAAAATTTAATTCCGGATATGTATGAACAATCAAAGGAGCAAATGCAACTATTAACAGAAATGGGAGTATTTAAACAAAAAACATCAAAATATAATGATTATAAATATATTCCGGTAGAAAAGGTTATAGAAGAAATATACAATCCTGTAGTTGTGCGTTCTATCAGAACAACAGTAAAAATGATTAATGAGGCAATCAAAAAATATGGTTATCCGGAAAATATAGTAATCGAAATGCCTAGAGATAAGAATTCAGCGGAAGAGAAAGAAAAAGTGAAGAAGGCCCAAGCAAAGAATGAAAAGGAGTACGAATCCATATTAAAGAAAATATATGATGAATATGGAATTGAAATAACAAAAGCTGATTATAGAAGACAGGAGAAGCTTCCTTTGAAGTTAAAACTGTGGAATGAACAAAGTGGAAAATGTCTATATTCAGGAAAACCTATAAGTGTAGAGGATATTTTGGATAACCCGCAGCTTTTTGAAATTGATCATATTATTCCAAAGTCAATTTCTTTTGATGATAGTAGAAACAACAAAGTGCTGGTATATAGAGCGGAAAATCAAAAAAAAGGAAATCAGACTCCATACATGTATTTGTCACATTTGGATAGAGAATGGAATTTTGATCAATACAAAAATTATGTATTGGAAATGAAAAAGAAAAATGGCATAGCAAATAAAAAGGTTCAAAACTTTCTATTTATGGAGGATATTAACAAGGTAGATGTTTTGAAAGGATTTATAAGCAGAAATCTTAATGATACAAGATATGCGTCAAGAGTTGTCCTAAATGAATTACAGTCTTTCTTTAGGGCTAAAGAAGATTGTAGCACAAAGATAAAAGTAATTAGGGGAAGTTTCACCCATCAGATGAGAGTAAATTTACGTCTAGAAAAAAATAGAGATGAGTCATATTCACATCATGCGGTTGATGCTATGCTAATAGTATTCTCTCAAAGAGGATATGATGCATATAGAAAATTGCAGGAAACATGTTTTGATTTTGAAACAGGAGAAATTCTAAACAAAGAGAAATGGGATGAATGTTTAGAAGAGGATAAGTATGACCAAATTTTATATGAAGCAAAATGGAGCAAAATAAAGGAAGAAATTCAAGAAGCAGAAAAAAAGGTAAAGTATCACTATAGAGTGGATAAGAAATGTAATAGAGGACTTTGCAATCAAACCATATATGGAACAAGAATGAGAAATGGAGAGCCATACAAGATTTGTTCTTTTAACATATATGATGATAAGGAATGTGCTGCTTTGTTAAAAATGATTGAAAAGGGTAAGGAATCAGATATCTTGATGTATAACAATGATATAAAAACATATCAGGATATGTTGAAGATAATAAAAGAGTATTCTTCAGAAAAAAATCCATTTGTTGCATATAATAAAGAGACTGGGGATTATTTTAGAAAGTATTCTAAAAAGCATAATGGACCTAAAATCGAAAAAATAAAATATTATAAAGAAAAGGTTGTAAGCTGCATCGATATCTCGCATAAGTACGGATACGAAAAAGGAAGTAAAAAAGTAATTCTTGGAAGCTTAAATCCATACAGAACAGATGTATTTGTAAATAAAACTACAGGAGAATACTATCTTGTGGGTGTGAAGCATAATCACATTAAGTGCAAAGGAAATTTGTATGTTATAGACGAGGAGTCGTACAATAAGCTATTGTTGAATGCAGGTGCAATCAATGAGGGAGAAACACTAAAAGATTTAGAAAGATTAAATATTGTGTACAAATTTTCATTGTATAAGAATGACATAATTCAATATGAAAAGAATGGAGAATTTTACACAGAACGATTTCTATCCAGGACAATGGAACAAAAGAAAAACTACATAGAAACTAAGCCAATTGATAAACCATTCTTTAAAAAAGTAGAAAAGGACGGACAAATTAAAAATAAACAGAATTTGGTTGGTTTAGGGAAAACTAAATTTGTAGGAAAACTAGTTACCGATGCTCTTGGAAATGAGTATAAAGTTGAGCAGGAAAAATTTAGTTTAGTAGTTGACAATTAGGTAATAATGAAATACAATCAAAGTAGAGATGATAAAATTTTTTACGATAACTTAATTTTTTCAGATCTACTAAAACAAGGCTTTATGCCGAATTTAAGAGCACCGACGGGTGCTCTTTTTTGCGTATATAAGTAAAGGAGTTTGAATATGGCTTTTAGGATAATACTTATTGAAAATGAAATTAATGCCAAAATAAAATTAGATAACTTAGTGTTAAATACGCCTGAAGGAGAAATTTGGATACCGGTTAGTGACATATCTGTTATAGTGTTAGACAATCTGAGAATAACATTGTCAACAAGATTCTTGTGTACTTTGGCGCAAAACAATGTGTCGCTTGTTTTGTGTGATGAAAAACATTTACCAATAGGATTGTTTTGTTCCTATGATAATCATAGCAGGGCGTTTAAACATCTGGAATTTCAAATTAAAACTAATGGAGAGTTCTATGACAGATTGTGGAAAGACATAGTAGTTAGAAAAATATTAAATCAGGCAGAAGTGATAAAAAAAGTTGGAAAACGCGAGGAGATATATGATGCCATTAAAAAGATGGCATGTGAAACAAGGAATGGCGACAAAACTAATAGGGAAGCTCATGCGGCAAAGATTTATTTTAACGAGTTAATGGATACCACTTTTTCAAGAGGGAATGATGAATTATTGCTTAATTCGGGGTTGGACTATGGATATACCATTATTAGATCGTATATAGCAAGAATATGTGTGGGATATGGATTGAATTCGCAATTGGGAATTCATCACAGAAATGAATATAATCGTTTTAATCTGGTTGATGATCTGATGGAACCAATAAGACCTATGTTGGATTACTTCGCTTATTTTTTGTTAGAAGGTGAGGAGTATTTTACGGCAGAACATAGAAAAAAACTAATTAATTTCTTAAATCATAAAATTATATACAGAAATAAAAAAATGTATATAGCAAATGTAATAGAGGAATACGTTTCACAATATGCCGCATTACTATCTGGTAATAGGAACGATATTGATTTACCTGCATTTAACGGATATGAAGGAGATTGGTTGTAATGGAGTATAAAATTATGAGAATGTTATGTATGTTTGATTTGCCGGTTGAACTCTCGGAGGAGAGAAAGGCATATAGAGATTTTAGAAAAAATCTGATAAAAGAGGGATTTACGATGATGCGGTATTCTGTTTATGTGAGAACATGTCCCAGTAGAGAATATGGAATTAGATTAGAAAACAGAATAAGAAAGTTTGCACCGGCACAGGGGAATGTGCGTTTAATTACAATAACTGAAAAACAATATAATGATATGAAAATTATAGTGGGTAGCAAAAGGCTTAATGAGAAAAAAATAGGAAGTGAAAGGTTTACAGTAATATGATATTAAATATAAAAAATAAGTACAAAACATATGAGGTTAATGTGGGACATGTAAGCCAATGGTGTGGAACCAATATTGTTAGAAAAGACATGTTGCTTAATATGCTTACCAAATATTTCTCTAAAGCAAAGTATATGGAATATGATACAGACGTGGAGTGTACAGTATGCTCTGAGGAAGAAGAATTAGGTAGGGGATATTATGTAGTTTATCAAATCAATTCAAGGGAAGAGTTATTATCTCAATTAAAAATAGGAAAAAGCACACTAATGGCAAAATACATATCAGGTAAGGTAATGTCAAAATATGAAACAACAGTTGATTTGGAAAAAATTGCTGATTTGCTGACAGAAATTTATCGATACCTAAATGAAGAAATGCTTAGAGAATTTGACAATGTGGAATTGGATTTTGAAGTAAATAAATTGTTAAATATTGTACAGGAAAGTGTGATTTTTGATAGAAATGGAAATGATATTCACAATTTATCAACTTATGAATTAATAAAAAATTATATAAAATTGATTGACAAATTAGAGACAGATTCAGGACATCAAATATTAGTGGTAATCAAGAACATTGACCATATGTTAACTAAAGATAAATATAAAAAAATATATAACTTAGCAACGAATCTATCAGATGGCTTAAATATGAAATTTATATTTACAATAAGCATTGATGGATATTGCATTGTTAATGAAGAAAATATTGATGAAATAATGGCAGTGAATGATATGGAAATAACACTTCCACCATATGACAAACTTAGGGACTTTGTGCAGAATAATTATCCTATAAATATTGAAATGGATGAAAAGTGGCTTCTATGTAATTTGGAAAATTGTATTAATCGTTTGGGAAGGAGTGATATAGCAACAGAGTTAACATCAGAAATAATTTTAAGTGTTATAAATAAAACACTTCATATAAATTGTGTTAGAAAATTTAATGTAAATAATATCGAATTGAACTTTATAAAAAACAATTAAAATGATATAATAAGACAGTGCTAAAGTATTATTTTATTGAGAAATTCAAAAGATTTGATATTTTAGTACCTGAAAGAATTAAGTTATCGTAAAACCTGCGCCTGGGTTCCTGCGAACATGATTATATTTTAGTACCTGAAAGAATTAAGTTATCGTAAAACGTAGTCACTAAAGTCTGTTAATGAACGTTCATTTTAGTACCTGAAAGAATTAAGTTATCGTAAAACTCGTGGATGTATGGCTACATTTAATGCTATATTTTAGTACCTGAAAGAATTAAGTTATCGTAAAACAAAGTGAAACGTCTTTCTGTTCAATTTCTTATTTTAGTACCTGAAAGAATTAAGTTATCGTAAAACACAAATTCAAGTCCAAAATATTCAGGATTGATTTTAGTACCTGAAAGAATTAAGTTATCGTAAAACATCCTAAACTTATTGACCTTACCAACGCAGATTTTAGTACCTGAAAGAATTAAGTTATCGTAAAACGCATGAGCGTAGTCTACACACAAGGAAATGATTTTAGTACCTGAAAGAATTAAGTTATCGTAAAACCCCTTGGAGGCATTAAAAAAATGGGTTCATATTTTAGTACCTGAAAGAATTAAGTTATCGTAAAACCTATTGCAAAGAAAGTAATAATTGGTATGGATTTTAGTACCTGAAAGAATTAAGTTATCGTAAAACCAATGTTTTCTTTTCACGTCTTCTTCTGAAATTTTAGTACCTGAAAGAATTAAGTTATCGTAAAACCTTACAAGCAGCAGCGATTTCACCGATGTCATTTTAGTACCTGAAAGAATTAAGTTATCGTAAAACAGAGCCATTAAGTGATGATTGGACTTTTTAATTTTAGTACCTGAAAGAATTAAGTTATCGTAAAACACTGCCAATAGATAAGGCAGTTCTAAATCCATTTTAGTACCTGAAAGAATTAAGTTATCGTAAAACTTCTCCTATGTTCTTTTTCTCTTCTTTCAATTTTAGTACCTGAAAGAATTAAGTTATCGTAAAACTCTTTCTGTCAATGACAAGATTTTCCTTCCATTTTAGTACCTGAAAGAATTAAGTTATCGTAAAACTTTATGAATCTCTAGTCCAACTTTTAGCATATTTTAGTACCTGAAAGAATTAAGTTATCGTAAAACACATTGTCACACCATTGTCAAACATCTGTTATTTTAGTACCTGAAAGAATTAAGTTATCGTAAAACCGACAGCAAGTCCACTGATATAATCAACCGATTTTAGTACCTGAAAGAATTAAGTTATCGTAAAACTTTGTTGATTTTATCAATCTGTGCAGGACTATTTTAGTACCTGAAAGAATTAAGTTATCGTAAAACTTGTTTGGGTTTGAGCGTTTGCGATTGCCCATTTTAGTACCTGAAAGAATTAAGTTATCGTAAAACCTTTATCCAAATCTAATGCAGTGCAATAGCATTTTAGTACCTGAAAGAATTAAGTTATCGTAAAACCCTTCTGCGACTTCTCCGCCGTAAGAATTGATTTTAGTACCTGAAAGAATTAAGTTATCGTAAAACGACTTGTTCAATGGACACCTAAATCAAATTATTTTAGTACCTGAAAGAATTAAGTTATCGTAAAACATTTACTTAAAATAATGGACGAACTGCTGTATTTTAGTACCTGAAAGAATTAAGTTATCGTAAAACTCACGCAATTTCAACTTGAAATCAAGGGTAATTTTAGTACCTGAAAGAATTAAGTTATCGTAAAACAAAACGTAAAGAAAATAAACATGTATTCAAATTTTAGTACCTGAAAGAATTAAGTTATCGTAAAACGTGTTGTTACAAATTTTGACTGTAGCTCCAATTTTAGTACCTGAAAGAATTAAGTTATCGTAAAACATGCCTTCATTCCTTCGAAAACTGTCTGAGATTTTAGTACCTGAAAGAATTAAGTTATCGTAAAACTATCAATCATAGAATCAAATTGGGTCACAATTTTAGTACCTGAAAGAATTAAGTTATCGTAAAACATATATCAACTCTTGATGACTACCCTGTGGATTTTAGTACCTGAAAGAATTAAGTTATCGTAAAACATTCTCTGATGTATCTATTCCGTTTGTGATATTTTAGTACCTGAAAGAATTAAGTTATCGTAAAACCTGCAAGAAGTGAGTATTCTTCCGGAATACAATTTTAGTACCTGAAAGAATTAAGTTATCGTAAAACCAAGCGAAAGGCTACCATTAACCATGCCAGATTTTAGTACCTGAAAGAATTAAGTTATCGTAAAACTATCTTTAGTACTTGAAGCGCATCCAGACAATTTTAGTACCTGAAAGAATTAAGTTATCGTAAAACTAGCACAAGGTAAATATAACATATCCGCATATTTTAGTACCTGAAAGAATTAAGTTATCGTAAAACAATGGGCATTATTATTGTGAAGATTGTATAATTTTAGTACCTGAAAGAATTAAGTTATCGTAAAACTTGATTAACTGACTTGAGAACATTGCCCTTATTTTAGTACCTGAAAGAATACCTAGCCCTAAATTAAGCGGTAGATATAGCTAATAATCTAATTCAGTTATATCGTTGATTATTTTACTTAAAGATTTGCCATCAAATATCGGAGTATCCATTACACTATCAATACTATCCACTGTCTCAACTTTATCTCCATACCAGATATCAAACTCTGTTAAACTAAATGGATCTATTCCACAACTTTTCCCATTATACTCAAATGTTACATGTGAAAAAATAGTTAGTATTATTTTTTTTAATTTCTCTGTATTCATAGAATATTTGCATTCTCCCTTCTTTTATCTTTTGTTAATTTGCTAGATGGTTTCCTTGCTTTCCATTCGTATCATAATAGTTTATATCAATATCCCTATTTCAGTAAATTTTTTGGAGAATAAAATCAATACAATAATAAGAAATACTCTGTGCAGTTCAATTATAGGGCTTCATACTATACTTTTCAACTGACATATGTTATGTTCAGTACCGCTTAATTTATCATAGTCAGTGTTTTTTATAAATGATTTATAAAGAACTCGTTCTTCAACTTTTAGCATTTAGGTTAGCCTTATACCAATAGAATGCTCTATTCTGTAATCCGTGATAGTGCCGTAGAATGTTATATTCAATTACTTTAGTAGTAACCTGATTGACGCTAGTGAATAACTTTAAGGAATTAGGTGTAAACCAAAGAAAAATGTTGCCATACTTATATGAGAAGAGCTACAATATTAATGAGATTATCAATAACGAAAATAGACAGTATGCTAAAGAAAAATATGATTAAAAATATACTGAATATAGAGTTAAAAAAGAGTTAGGAGGATGATTTGTATGAGGCTGCCTTTGACACCGGAAATGAAAAAAATGTGGAGTAAAATAGAGCCTTATCTAATACAGGATGGTAAGAAATTACAAATAGCATCTGATGCTCCACAGGATATTAAAGACATTAAGAAGGAATTTGATAGATTAAGAAAAGAACAATGGGACTTCGCAGAAAGCTTGAATTTTTAAAAACCATCTAGTTGTAAAACTAGGTGGTTTTTCTATGCCTGAAAGGATATATCAATGAAAAATTTCAAGATAGGTTGGCCTACAATTGGAAAGTTAAAATTTAAAATATGAAGTAAAGTATAACTGTTTGTTTAGGTTTTTAACGTAAACCCGTGATTAGATGCAGTAATTTTAAATAAACAAAAATAATAAAAATTCATTTTAACAAAGATACGTAAAAATTCCCTAGAACAACTCATCCCTCCCACCCTCACATTTTTATTTACACCACCCCAACATTGTAGTACCATAATATACAAGACAAATTTTGCGTAAATCCCAATATTAAATTCGATTTACAAACCAAAACTTACCAAATATTTCAGGAGATCAAAGATGAAAAAATGGACTATAAAAAAGAAAATTTTAATAACAATATTATCAATCATAGCGGTACTTTTGCTGGGGGTTATAGCTTATGTTATTTATGTATTCGGAAGCTATCATAGAATAGAGGACAAGCAGTCCCTGAAAGTCAATTCGCTAAATGCCGGAGCAGGCACTAAAGTTTCAAGGAATGTTGAGTACACCGCAGGAACTTACAACGTGGGCTTTGGGGCATACACTCCGGACTACAGTTTCTTTATGGATGGTGGAAAGTATTCCCGTTGCTTTAGTAAGCAGTCAGGAATTGATGCCATAAATGGAGCGGCTAAACTTGCTAAAAGCGAAAATCCTGATTTCATGATTTTCGAGGAAGTGGACAGAGATTCCACAAGAAGCTACCATGTCAGTCAGGAAAATCTCATTAATAAGAAGTTTGACGGTTATTTCCAGAACTTCGCCGTAAATTACGATTCGGCATATTTGTTCTATCCGTTTAATGAGCCTATTGGAAAGTCATATTCGGGAATTAGCGTTTATTCAAAATACGAAATTACTTCTGCACTTAGAAGGCGTTTTCCTATATCCACAGGCTTTTCGAAAATATTGGATTTGGACAGATGCTACAGTGTAAGCAGGGTATATGTGGACAATGGAAAAGAACTGGTTATTTATGCGGTACATATGTCAGCCTACGGCAATAGTGATGCCATAAGGCAGGGTCAGACCTCTATGCTGTTTAATGACATGAAGTCCGAAATAGACAAGGGAAACTATGTTATTTGTGGTGGGGATTTTAACCACGACCTGAAGCTGGCAGAGGACGACAACGTTAAGCATGAAAGCTGGGCATATCCTTTTCCAAGAAGCAAAATGCCGAAGGGACTTTCCTTTGCAATGGATAAATTGTCAAAGGATAAGTATGACAACCTCGCAGATTCTAACAGAAATGATGATACGGAATATATACCGGGCAAAACATTTACATGTATTTTGGATGGATTCATTATTTCAGATAATGTTGAAATGACGGATTATACAGTTAAAAGCACAGGATTTCTTTATTCGGATCACGAACCGGTATTTATGAAATTCAAATTAAAATAGAAAAATGGAGTATGTATAATGAAATACAAAAATAGATTAAAACATATAAGCATTATACCAGTGTTAATTTTGGTTGGAGTATTGATAATGTTTAGCACAGGGGTAAATGCCAAAAATGCCGGCAGAAATACTGTGGAAGTAACCACAAAATCTCAGGTACAGACTACTGAAAATCCTACAACAGGAAAAAATCAGCAGGAAACTACAGGTGCCGTTACAACAACCGGTAGTCAGACACCTGCCAGGGGTACAGGAAAAATTAAAGCCTCAAAACTTAATCCTGCTAAAGCGAAGGTTCTTCTGCTTGATGCAGGACATTGCAAAAAGCATATAGGCGCCAGAGGTCACGGGTTAAAGGAAGAAAAGATTAATCTGGACATTGCCAAGGCGTGTAAAAATTATCTTGATACATATTCAGATGTTACTGTTTATATGACAAGAACTAACAAAAATTGTCTGAAAAGTTTGATGCTTGGGGATTGTCTTACCGCGAGAAATCATTTGGCTCAAAGACTAGGGGCTGATTTCCTTGTAAGTTTCCATGTAAATTCTGATCCGGATCCCAATAGAAGCGGAGCAATGATTCTGGCTGCCTACAACTCCGGATACAACAGTTTTGTAAGCACTAATACAAAGGCAATGGGAAAAGAAATCCTAAATAACCTGAAATTGCTCGGGGCTAAAAACGAAGGCTTTTGGCTTAGAAAACTAAAGAACACCCGCTACAAAAACGGTGCAAAAGCTGATTATTATTCAATAGTAAGGGAAGGAGTTCTAAATAAAATACCAAGCCTTATTGTGGAACACGGTTATATTAGTAATGAAAATGACTGTAATAATTTTTTTAAAACCTCAGCCAAGCGTAAAGCCTTGGGAGTTGCTGATGCCAAAGGCATTGTAACTTATCATAATTTGACAACTCCAATTATTGAGGGAGATTTCAAGAAAATGTCTAATAATATATATTTCATAGATAATGAAGGCAACAAAATTACCGGTTGGGTAAAAAAGGATGGTAAGTGGTACCATTTTAATTCCAAAACCGCAAAAATGGAAAATGGATTTATCAAAATCGACAGGGGTCTTTTCTATTTAGATACTAAAACAGGCGAAATGAAAACCGGTTGGTTTACAGTTAAGAATAAAAGTTATCTTGCAAAAGGTAACGGAACGGTTGTTACCAACAGAATTTATTCCGATGGTGTAAGAAGTTATTATTTCGATAAGAACGGTAAACGTAAGGACGGCTGGGTAAAATATAAGAAGGCTAAATATTATTTTTCAAAAACCAAAGGAATGCTTAAAGGAAAACAGCGCATTAATGGTAGAAAATACGTGTTCAGCAGGAAAACAGGAAAGTTGAAGAAACGATAGATAATCCCAAACAATCTCACATTTATTCAAAACAAAACCCCTCCTGCAAATGCAGGAGGGGACAATTATACCCACAAATACTATTCATCAAATTTATTTGGGAATAAATGTGATATATCCAAATAATCAGGAATTCCTCTCTGATATTTAACTACAGGCTCGCCAAGAATCAATGGATAAGCATAGTCAATAAATTCCTGCGTTACATCATTGCCTCGTTCGTTAATCCATTCACGGGGAACGTGTTTAACAAGGCCTGCAACATTTTTTACATCTGTTTCACCCATATTAACAGCATAAGGCTCATTGTTCTTACGTATAGCTGTAACCATAATTCCGGTTTTGCCGTCAAGAGCACACTGAACTGCATGGCGTCCGAGTCTGAATGCCTCACCAATGTCAGTTATTGAGGACATATGAGCTGCGCTTCGCTGAAGAATATTAATTTCAATGGAACGGACTTTAACCTGAATGTTCTGTTTAATAATGTATTCTAAACATTTTCCTGTACCGCTTAACTGGCTGTGACCAAATGTATCTTCCACAGCAGTTGTGGCACTAACGTAATTGCCATCCTTGTCTTTAATTCCCTCTGAAACAGCAATTACAACATTGTTATATCTATCCATTGCTGCCTTTACATCCTCAATAAATTCCTCTTCCACAAAAGGAACCTCCGGTAAATAAATAAGGTGTGGTGCAAAGTTGTATTTATTTCTGGCAAGAACGGAAGCACCTGTAAGCCAACCGGCATCACGTCCCATAATTTCTACAATAGTTACGCTATTAATAGGATAAATTGAAGTGTCATGACCAATTTCCAAGAGTGTAGACGCTACATATTTTGCAGCTGAACCATATCCCGGTGTGTGGTCTGTAACACACAAATCATTGTCGATTGTCTTTGGAATTCCGATAATCTTGATGTCCTTTCCGACTTTTTTAGCGTATATGCTTAACTTATCTACAGTATCCATTGAATCATTTCCACCAATATAGAAAAAGGCATCAATATCATATTGGTCAAATTTATTAAAAATATATGCATAAGGTGCATCATCTTCTGAATAGTCAGGCAACTGATAGCGACATGAGCCTAAATACATTGAAGGCGACTTCTTTAAAAGTTCAATAAACATAGGAATTTCAGCCACTTTTTCTGAAAGGTTCATCAGTCTGCCATTAAGAAGCCCCTGAACTCCGTTAAGGGAACCGTAAACAGTATCAAATTTTTTGCTGTCAATAGCACCCTGTATTACACCGGCAAGGCTGGAATTAATAGCAACTGTTGGGCCACCTGACTGGGCAACTAAGCAATTTCTCATATAAATCTCCATTCTGTCACACATATTGTGACATTTTTTTCGTTAAAAATATCATATAAAGTATACCCCAAAATTTGACAAAAACCAATACGAATATTTTGAACACCAAGTGAATAGTGGCATACATTAATAATGTAAGACAAAAAAGAAAAGGAAGTATTAAATGGGCTGTAATATGAATGACGGTATGAATTGCAACATGAATCAAAATGTTTGCAGAAATACTAATTGTAATATGAACAGAAATAACAGAGATAATACCTGTTGCAATATGAACAGAAATGATAACTGTGGAATGAGTAGAAATACTGAAAGCAGAAATTGCAACATGAATCGCAACATTAACCGTGGTAATTGTGGTATAAATCGAAATATGGGAAATACCTGCAACAACAGAGAAATGAATTCACAGGATAGGAAATCCTGCGGCAGTGTTGGAACAACAAATGTAATTTGCAATTGCCGAATGGATGGCTGTGACATTGGAACAGAGCATGTTGACAAAATGGCTCCGGGAATGTCTTATGTACCATGGCAAAAATGGGAAGACATTTATTGCATGGAAAAGGCTCTTGAACGGGGAACTATTTTCGAGCAGTTGGATAAACCGTTTATGGGAGGTCGTGGAAGATGATGAATATGAACATTGATAAAAAAAGTTTAATGAAAATCATTACTCAGGCAAGCTTTGCATTAGATGATACAAGATTATTTTTAGATACCCATCCCAATTGCCAGGAGGCTATCCTGTACTATAACAAGATGCAGGAGATGCGCAAGGCTGCATGGAAGGAGTATACTCGAAGATTTGATCCGCTTACTTTTTATGAGGTAAGCAATGAAGACTATTGGGAATGGAATAAAGGTCCAATGCCTTGGGAAGGAGGAAACTGCTAATGTATGTATATGAAAAAAGATTACAGTATCCTGTAAACATCAAAATTAAAAATCCAAAAATCGCTCAGGTGGTTATAAGCCAATATGGCGGTCCTGATGGGGAAGCCAGCGCAGCAATGCGTTATATGTCCCAGAAATTCACTTTCAAAAATCCGAGAATTGCAGGTCTTTTAAATGACATTGCCACTGAAGAACTTTCACATTTAGAGATTGTTGGAACAATTGTGCATCAGCTTGTAAAGGATTTGCCTTGCGATGACGCAGATATTGCCGGATTTGAAAAATACTATGTGGACCACACTTTAGGTGTCTGGCCACAGGCTGCCGGCGGAGTACCATTTCAGGCTACAGAGTTCCAGTCATCCGGCGATCCTATCGCAGACTTGATAGAGGATATGGCTGCAGAACAGAAAGCAAGAAAGACATATGATAATATTTTGACTTTAGTAAAGGACAATGAAGTGTGTGATCCAATCAGATTTTTGCGAAAACGTGAAATTGTTCACTTCCAGAGATTTGGGGAAGCGTTGAGAATGCTTACGGAAGAATTAGATAAAAAGAACTATTACGCATTCAATCCTAGTGGATGCAAGTGCAAATAAGTCATAATTCAAATGGATACAAGTGTGAATAAGTCATAATTCAAGGGTGGAATTTTGCAAATAAATTCCACCTGTTTACTTGTATGATTCATGTTTTATATAATTTCATTGTATTTTCGCTTCCTGGGAGCTAATCAAGTACATTTTTGCGGAAAATTCCCAGAGCCCAGCAAGGAAAAGCAACAAAAATATCAAATCCAAAGAATCATATTGCTTTTGATCAAAAATTTAAGCTTGTCCTAGTATCTATTTTTACAATTTATTAAAAGTGCAAAAAATACATCAACATAGTTGCAAAAATACAGTAAAATAATATTGGCATTTGCCATAAAATGGGGTATACTAATGATGGTTGTTTAAAAATTAACAATAAAGAAAATAAATGGAGGTACATTATGTTAGTATCAGCAAAAGAAATGTTAGAAAAAGCAAAAGCAGGACATTATGCTGTAGGACAGTTCAACATCAACAACCTTGAGTGGACAAAGTCAATCCTTTTAACAGCACAGGAATTAAAGAGCCCTGTAATTTTGGGTGTGTCAGAAGGCGCTGGAAAGTATATGACAGGATTTAAGACTGTTGCAGCTATGGTTAAGGCTATGGTTGAAGAATTAGGAATTACAGTTCCTGTAGCTCTTCATTTAGATCACGGAACATACGAAGGATGTTATAAGTGTATCAAAGCAGGATTTACATCAATTATGTTTGATGGTTCACATTATCCAATCGAAGAGAACATTGCTAAGACTAAAGAATTAGTATCAATTGCACACGCTATGGATATGTCAATTGAAGCAGAAGTTGGTTCAATTGGTGGTGAAGAAGACGGAGTTATCGGTAGAGGAGAATGTGCAGATCCTGATGAATGTAAAGCAGTTGCAGATCTTGGAGTAGATATGCTTGCAGCAGGTATCGGTAACATTCACGGAAAATATCCTGACAATTGGGAAGGACTTAGCTTCGAAACATTAGATGCTATTCAGCAGAAGACAGGAATTATGCCATTAGTTCTTCATGGTGGTACAGGAATTCCTTCAGACATGATTAAGAAAGCTATTGACCTTGGTGTATCAAAGATCAATGTTAATACAGAATGTCAGTTATCATTTGCTGACGCTACAAGAAAATACATCGAAGCAGGTAAGGACTTAGAAGGAAAGGGATTTGACCCTAGAAAACTTCTCGCACCTGGTGCTGACGCTATTAAGGCAACAGTAAAAGAAAAGATGGAACTTTTCGGATCAGTTGGAAAAGCTGAATAATTAATATAACCGTAAATTTAATTTACTATAAATGGGTATCGCATTTTGCGATACCTTTTTATATTATAAAATTTATAAAGTAATATGTAGCATTTTATCTTTTAGCAAACAGTTGCTTTTTATATGGAATAATTTTATACTATCTCTAGTATATATTTAGAGGAAGTCAGCAATGGAGAAGAACAGTAAAAAGAAAATCCGCTTGTCAAAAAAGGCATATTCAATTGTAAGAGTAGTGGCATTAAGCGTTGCAGCGCTAGTATTGATTTATGCATCCTACAGCCTTACGGACTCATACCTTAATTATAAGGAAGATGAATCAAAATATGCTGATATTAATAAAATGTTTGTGCAGCAGGAAACTAAAAAACAATCCGTGCAGAAAACAGATAGGATTGATTATACGAAATCCCTTACTACGTGGAAGTGGGATTATAAAGCTATGCTTCAATATAATGATGAAGCAAAAGGCTATATAAAACTTGACGGCACAAGAATACAATATCCGATTGTTGAGCACGAGGACAACAGCTTTTATTTAAAACGCGGTTCAGATAAAGTGTCTAATGGAGCAGGGGCTATATTTCTGGATTACAGAACTGCCGGTCTTGATGGCAAAATGTGCATTCTTTACGGTCACAACATGCTTGATGGATCAATGTTTAAAGAAATAATGAATTTTAGACAGGCTGATTTCTGTAAGAAACATCCTACATTTGATGTGTATGTGGGGTATAAGCATTATATTTATTATGTTTTTTCAACTTTTTCAGCAAAGGATGATAATGACGAAGTTTACAAATTCGGATTTGAAAATGATAAAGACTTTCAGGATTGGATTAACAGAGTGTCGTCAAAGAGTACTTACAAATTTGACGTGGAAAAGCCAACTACATCGGGCAAAATAATTATGTGTTCAACTTGTGTTGATGATTACGGAAACAGACAGTTAGTCTGTATGTACAGAGGGGAAGAAGTAGTTGACTGATGTAAATGCTATTAGGGGAAAAAGTTAAATCGGTTTACATAAAACACAAAAACTTCTGAAATTTAGTCAAATACTTAATTTTATTAAGAAAAAGGTTAAAAAAACAAGATAAAACGGGTGACAGTATTGATTTTTGTAATGAAATGGTGTAGATTATACTGCGAACGAGGTGAGAGCCTCGCCGCTAATGAGATTAAGGACAAGGGCGTTCTTCAAAAGAAATCTTTGGAGAAGTGCCTTTATTTTTTTGAAGAAACAATTCAGCGGAAAATATGTTAGTAAAGAAAGGAATAAGAACTATGGGAGTAAATATTGAGAAAGTATTTGGTGAACATGTCTTTGATGATGCAGTTATGAAAGTACGTTTACCAAAAAGTGATTTTGACAGAGTTAAGACATTAGTGCATGAAGGTGGAGAAATTACAGAAGATTTAGCTGACGTAGTTGCTCAGGCAATGAAGGAATGGGCGTTGGAAAAAGGTGCTACACACTTTACACATGTATTCCAGCCATATGTTATTTCAGTAGGAGCTGAAAAACATGATTCATTTTCTTCAATACCTGTAGATGGTGAGATTGAAAATACTTTTACCGGTAAGGAATTACTTATGGGAGAACCAGATGCTTCTTCATTTCCTTCAGGTGGACTTAGAGCAACTTGTGGAGCAAGAGGATACACAGCATGGGATATTACTTCTCCTGTATATATTAAGGAAGATACACTTTGTATTCCAACAGCATTTTGTTCATACACAGGTGAATCTCTTGATACAAAAACACCTCTTCTTAAGGCAATGCATGCCGTAAGCAAACAGGGTGTAAGACTTATGAGATTATTTGGAAATGAGGAGACTAAGAGAATTTACTCATACGTTGGTCCTGAACAGGAGTATTTCCTTGTTGATAAAGAAAAATATATGAAGAGACCTGACCTTATTTATTCAGGTCGTACACTCTTCGGAGCAATGCCTCCGAAAGGGCAGGAGATGGATGATCAGTATTTTGGCTCAATTTCTCCAAGAGTTAAAGCATTTATGGAAGACTTAGACGTAAAACTTTGGAAATTGGGTATTACAGCTAAAACAGAACATTGCGAGGTTGCACCGGGACAGCACGAAATTGCTCCTATTTTTGCAATTTCCAACGTTGCATTGGACAATAACCTTTTAGTAATGGATCTTTTGAAAAAGACAGCAAGAGAACACGGAATGATTTGTCTATTACATGAGAAACCGTTTGATGGAATTAATGGTTCAGGTAAGCATAATAACTGGTCTCTTACAACAGATGATGGAATCAATTTATTTAAGCCTGGTAAAGAACCTGAAAACAATAAGTTATTCCAGTTAGTGCTTGCATGTACAATGGCAGCAGTTGATACTCACGCAGTTTTATTAAGACTTGCTGCATCTAATACAGGTAACGATCATAGACTTGGTGCAAACGAGGCACCTCCTGCAATCATCTCAATGTACCTTGGAGATCAGGTTGGAGATGTTGTGGATCAGATTATTAAGAATGGTAAGGCAACATCGAGCCTTTCATCAGGAGAAATTGATTTTGGTATTAAGAAACTTCCTAAACTTGAGAAGGATCCAACAGACAGAAACAGAACATCACCGTTTGCATTCACAGGTAACAGATTCGAATTCAGAATGGTTGCTTCATCCAATTCTATAGGTGATGTAAATACAGTTCTTAACGCTATGATGGCTGAACAGTTTGAAAAGGCTGTTGAAGTTTTAGAAGGGGCAGAGGACTTCGATAAGGCAGTAGAAGAGTACACAGCTAAGTTGATGAGAGAACATTCAAGAATTATCTTTAATGGAAACGGATATTCAGATGAATGGCCAATTGAAGCTGAAAAACGTGGACTTCCAAACTGCAAATCAATTGTTGATGCAATTCCGGCATTAACATCTGAATCAACTATTGAAATGTACAAGAATTGCAAGGTTCTTTCAGAAAGAGAATTACAGGCAAGAGAAGAAATCCTCTTTGAACAGTATGCAGGAGTTAGAAACATTGAAGCTTTAACAATGGTTGATATAGCAAATAAGATGTTGATTCCAACAGCTGTTAAGTACACAGGAAAATTAGCAGATACAATATTAGCTGTTAAGGAAGCTGGCGTTGAACCAACAGTTCAGACAGAACTTTTAGCAGAAGTAACTGACAAGTTAAATGAAATGAAGGATGCAACAAAGGCACTTGCAGAAATTACTGAAAAGGCTGCAAATGCAGGCGACGTGCAGGCAGTGGCCAACGCATACAAGGATGACGTTATGGCTGCAATGGCTGCACTTAGAAAACCGGCAGACGAACTTGAAGTTATTATGCCTAAGAGCATGTGGCCAATGCCTACATATGGCGATTTACTTTTTGAATTATAATTTGTAATAAGTGAAGACAGATAGGATGAGATCCTTCAGAGTAGTGGGAAGGAGCATTCGCATTTCGCTATGCTATATGCTCATGACGCGCTATATAATAATAGAGGCCATCTCCTTTACGAACGCAAGCGTTCGACAGGGAGGGTAATGGAAAAGGAAACAAGCGGTGCCATTCGCATTCCGCTATGCTGCATGCTCATGACGCGCTGTCGCGCTATATAATAATAGAGGCCATCTCCTTTACGAACGCAAGCGTTCGACAGGAGATGGCCTCTATTATTATTCACCGCTTGTAGAACACGCAAAAAGGATGCATTGCTGCATCCTTTCCGCAAATATATTCTAATAATAAAAAAGGGAGGGAATCGGATAAATCCGACTCTAAAAAAATTATGAAAAAACATAAACAAAAGTGAGTAATAACTTCTGTTTACAATTATATAGTACTGGGAATTCGTGAAAAAAGAGTGTTTTCCATGTTAAAAAAATATTAACAAGATGTAAAAAAAATGCCTTTTTTACGACTTTATTTGAATTGAAAGGTTTTTATTACATTTAATTGAAAAATTGCAAATAAATGGAGTTATAATCATTGAATAATAAAAATGTATGACATAAACAATTTAGCTAGTAAAAAAACTAAAATTAATGTCTGATAAAAAAAATTTTTTAGTAATATATCGTGAAAAATTAACATTAATCTCTAATTGTTTTAGAATAACAAATATGTTACAATTAACCCGTCTTGAGTTTGAGAGATTGAGAATGTCTTAAATTTAAAACAATAATTTGTCAAATCGAAAGGAGAAAGATATGGCACAGAATCCAATAGTGACCATTGAAATGGAAAATGGTGATATTATGAAGGCTGAACTATATCCTGAGATTGCACCAAACACTGTTAATAATTTTATTAGTTTGGTAAAACAGGGATATTATGATGGCATTATATTTCATAGAGTAATTAGAGGTTTTATGATTCAAGGTGGAGATCCACAGGGTACCGGCGTTGGCGGACCGGGATATTCTATCAAGGGTGAATTTTCAGGAAATGGTTTTAAAAATGATTTGAAGCATACTCCGGGAGTTTTATCTATGGCTCGTACTATGATGCCTGATACAGCCGGTTCACAGTTTTTTATTATGCATGAAACTTCACCACACCTTGACGGACAGTATGCAGGTTTTGGAAAAGTTATAGAAGGCTTAGATGTTGTGAATAAAATCGCAACAGTTGCTACAGACTATATGGATAAACCGCTGGAACCACAGGTGATGAAGAGAGTTACAGTTGATACATTTGGCGTTGATTATCCGGAACCGGAAAAGTGCTAACGCCTGAATATAAATAAATTGGAGGTAATTACAATGGCAAAGATAACAAAGGACATGATTATTGCAGATATTATTCAGATAAATATGGGATGTGTTCCTATTCTTTTAAATGAAGGAATGCATTGTATAGGTTGCCCGGCTTCACAGGGAGAAACGCTTGAAGAAGCTTGTATGGTTCATGGCTTGAACGCTGATGAAGTGGCAAAGAAGTTAAACGATTTCGTAGAAAGCGTTGATAAGGAGGAAGAATAAGAAACTGTAAGAAGTCGCTGGAATCAATAGAGACTGAAATATTCTAAAAACACCTGTGTTGACAGTTGCCAACGCAGGTGTTTTTTGCTTTTTCTATATGTACGCATTAAGCGTTTCATTATAATGTATATTATAAAGCTACGTCACCAATGATGCCGTCGATTACGTAGTAAGCTTTCATATCTTCAGGCTTAACGTAAATTGAGACTGACTTAATTGTCTTTTTGCCATTCTTTGCTTTGTAATCTTCCTTTACAGCATTTTCAATGGCCTTTGCATCAAATTCCATTCCGTGGAACTGTACGTATAAATTAGTTTCTTTCTTTGCAACGGCTTTCTTTGCAGGAGCCTTAGTTGTTTTCTTTTCTGTAACCTTAGGTTCTTCTTTCTTAGCAGTAGCCTTAGGTTCTGCAACTTTAGCAGCTTCTTTCTTTACAGCAGCCTTAGGTTCAGCTTTCTTAGCAACTTCCTTCTTAGCAGCAACTTTAGGTTCAACAACTTTAGCAGTTTCTTTCTTAGCAGCAATCTTAGGCTCAACCTTCTTAGCAGCTTCCTTCTTAACTTCTTCTTTAGCAGGTGTAGCTTTTGCTTCAACCTTCTTAGCAGTAGCCTTAACTTCTGTCTTAGTAGTAGCTTTCTTTTCTGTAGCTTTTGTACTAGTTTTTACTGTTGTCATAATTTAAATCCTCCTTAATATAGGCAGGTCGATTCAAGTCTAAAAAAAAGAGTTCGTATTTATCAACCCAATACTATTAGTGTCTTTCATTGCTTTTTTATAATACATCTACACATTAAAATATGCAATAATGTTAAAAAAGTTTATGAAAAAGCTCTAAAATGTGGAAGAAATCAATACAAAAATAATATATTTCCACTTGCTATATTCATGCTAAGAAAAACTAAAGTTGTGAAAAATGACAAAAATTCCTTGAAAAAGCGTACAAAATATAGCAAAATTATTATAAAGGCGACGAATTTGATTTGACATAATGTCGAAATTTTGTTAAAATTCACTCGAATTAGAAGAATTTATTGTAATGAATGTAGATAAAACAGGAAAAATAATGGATAAAAGAAAATTAAAAAGAAATATATATAAGCACGGAAATGCGATTATTTATTTGTGCATTTTCGCAGTAGCTTCAATAATAACATTGGTAGCAGTTTTAAGTAGAACTGACAGAGTGATGATTGTAGATGATTCACAGATTGCCATAAGTGAAAAGAATTCAGTGGAATTGAAAAATAAAGATACTCAGAAAGTAGCATCGAAAGATAAGACGGTAGAAACTACAACAGTTGGGATTCAGAAAACCACGGGGACAAAGGTTAAAGTAGTTGTAGATACACTTAATGTAAGATCTGAAGCAGCTCAGGATTCGGATGCTCTTGGTATGGCAGAGCAGGACGAAGTTTTCAGAATTATTTCTGAAGACGGAGAGTGGATAGAAATTAATTACAATGGAAACAACGGATTTGTCAAAGCACAATACGTTGAAGTTGAATAATATATAATAACATATGTAGAAAAAATCCTTTATAAATCAATAAACGGTTAACTATATTGGTTATAAAGGATTTCTTTTTTTATACATATTTGTTATAATGCTCATTAATGAACAAAGAAGGAGGGCAAGCGTATGAATTATATTGGTTGGCTGATTGTTTTTGTAGTGTTTGCTGCATTAGAATTGGTATCAGTAGGAATGACATGTATTTGGTTTGCGGTTGGAGCATTGGCAGCATGTGTCACATCGCTTTTTACGGGGAATTGGATTATTCAGTCTATAGTGTTCATAATAGTAACAGTTCTGTTTTTGTTGTTCTTAAGACCACTTGCTGTGAAGTATGTTAATAATAAGACAGAAAAAACCAATGTGGATTCCATAATCGGCAGGACTGCAAAAGTAGTGACGGAGATAGACAATGTCAATGCCAAAGGAATGGTTGTTATTGATGGAGTAGAATGGACTGCCAGAAGCAAAGACGATCGGGTGATTCCAAAGGAAACATTGGTAGAAGTAGTGGAAGTTAGTGGAGTAAAAGTTATAGTAAAAGTCAAATAGGCAAAAGGAGGAAAAGGTATGCCATATTTAATTATCGTTTTAGTGTTAGCAATAGCAGTTGTATCTACATGTGTAAAGATTGTGCCACAGGCTCATTCATATGTAATTGAAAGATTAGGAGTATATAAAGAAACATGGTCTGTTGGAATTCATTTCAAAATTCCATTTCTTGACAGGGTTTCAAGAAGAGTTAATTTAAAAGAGCAGGTTGCTGATTTCGAACCACAGCCTGTTATTACAAGAGATAATGTAACAATGCAGATTGATACAATTATTTTCTATCAGATTACAGATCCAAAGCTTTTTGCTTATGGAGTTGAAAATCCAATCGTAGCCATTAAGTCACTTACAGCTACAACACTTAGAAATATTGTAGGTGATTTGGAATTAGACGAAACACTTACATCAAGAGAAACAATTAACGCAAAAATGCGTACTGAATTAGATGTTGCAACTGACCCATGGGGAATTAAAGTTAACAGAGTAGAACTTAAAAACATTATTCCACCTAGAGATATTCAGGAAGCAATGGAAAAACAGATGAGAGCTGAACGTGAGAAACGTGAACAGATTCTTAGAGCAGAAGGTGAAAAGAAGTCAGCAGTTCTTATTGCAGAAGGTAAGAAAGAAGCAGCTATTCTTAATGCTGAAGCTGACAAGGAAGCAGCAATTCTTAACGCTGATGCAGAAAAGCAGAAGAAGATTCTTGAGGCAGAAGGTGAGGCTCAGGCTATTTTGAAGGTACAGCAGGCTACAGCTGATGGTATCAGAGCTATTAAGGAAGCAGGAGCTGATGAAGCAGTTCTTACAATGAAGAGTCTTGAAGCATTTGCAGCAGCTGCAAACGGTCAGGCTACAAAGATTATTATTCCATCTGAAATCCAGGGGATTGCAGGAAGTGTAAAGGCACTTGCAGAGACAATAAAGGATAACTAAAAATTAATTCAGACTAATTACAATGGAAGTAAAGAGTGAAAAGTTATGTATGATGAAAGCAGAGTTTTGTGCGGAGCAAATTCTTACGACAAGAAGTTCTATATAAATGAAAGATTTAAGAATTTGCCTGAACAGGTAAAACAGGAATTGCAGATAATGTGTGTCATGTTTACTGAAGAGGTAGGTGGCATTTTAGTATTAGAATTTGATGAAGATGGATATTTACAGCTTATAACCGATGCGGAAGAGGACGACATCCTCTACGATGAAATAGGAAGCGGATTAAAAATACATCAGATTCAAATGGAAAAGAGAGAGCTTTTAGAAGCCCTTGAGATGTACTACAAAGTGTTTATTTTAGGAGAAAGCGAATAATGTTATTAACAGTAGACGTTGGAAATACAAATATTACATTAGGTTTATTTAAGGAAGATAAGGTTTATGCAACTTTTCGTATAACTACACAGGTTGTAAGAACATCAGATGAGTTTGGCTCACTGATTGCAGAAATGATTGCAAGAAAGGGAATTAATATAAACAGTATTAAGGATGTTATTATTTCCTCTGTTGTTCCTAAAGTTATGTATTCCTTAAATAGTGGTATTATCAAATACTTTGGCATTAAGCCTATAATAGTAGGAGTTGGTACAAAAACCGGAATCAAGATTAACAGAACTGATCCAAGAGAGGTTGGCTCAGATAGAATTGTGGATGCCGTTGCAGCTTATGAACTGTATGGTGGACCATGTATAGTTATTGATTTTGGAACAGCAACTACTTATGACCTTGTAAGCGGAGATGGTACTCTTGAGGCAGCTGTTACGGCACCGGGAATCAAAATCTGTGCAAAGGCTCTTTGGAATGAAACGGCAAAGCTTCCGGAAATCGAAATCAAAAAACCGGCATCTATTTTGGCAAAGGATACAATTACAAGTATGCAGGCAGGTATTGTTTACGGTTATATCGGACAGTCAGAGTATATCATTGACAAAATGAAAAGGGAAAGCGGACTTGATAATATAAAGGTAATTGCCACAGGTGGTATGGGTCGTATAATTTACGAAAATACTGATAAGATAGATATATATGATAACCAATTAACTCTCCAGGGAATGAAAATTATTTACGAAAAGAATAAGAAGTAATATGAAGATAGGTAATGTTGAAATTGAAAATGCTTTAGCATTAGGACCGATGGCAGGTGTAACAGACCTGCCATTTCGTCTGCTTTGCAAGGAGCAGGGGTGCGGATTGCTATACTCTGAAATGGTTAGTGCTAAGGCTATTTTATATAAGAATAAAAACACAAGAGAATTATTGACAATTGATGAGGACGAGCATCCTATAGGAGTCCAGCTGTTTGGCTCGGAGCCTGATATTATGGCTGAAATTGCCGGCAGGGTGGCATATGGAGCATGCGATTTTATAGATGTTAACATGGGATGTCCCGTGCCGAAAATTGTAAACAATCATGAAGGTTCTTTCTTGTTGACTCAGCCAAAGCTTGTAGAAGAAATTCTCACAAAAATGGTTAAGGAAAGTATAAAACCAATAACAATAAAAATCCGAAAGGGATTTAGGGATGACGAGAGGCAGGCTGTTGAAATAGCAAAAATTGCAGAGGCATGCGGTGTGTCAGCTATTGCGGTTCACGGCAGGACAAGGGAGCAGTATTACAGTGGAAAGGCTGATTGGGACATTATTAAAGATGTGAAAGAGGCGGTGAGCATTCCCGTAATTGGAAATGGAGATATTTTTTCGGCAGAGGATGCAAAAGCCATGAAAGAATATACAGGTTGCGATGGACTTATGGTAGGAAGGGCTGCCAGAGGGAACCCTTGGATATTTAAGCAGATTAGAGAATATCTGGAAAATGGAAATCTAATTGATAAACCTACGGATAAAGAAATTAAAGATATGATATTAAAGCATGCATCAATGCTTATTGAATATAAGGGCGAGTACACCGGAGTAAGGGAAATGAGAAAACATATTGCATGGTATACAGCAGGGCTTCCACATTCGGCAGAACTTAGAAGAAGATGCAATGAAATAGAGAGTTGGGAGACCTTACAGGAGGTAATCAATTCAAGGCTTTAGGTTGACAATGAGGGTTTACCTTGCTATTATAAAGTGTAAAACTTTCAATGATATTAGATGGAGGAATTTGAAATGGCAGAGAGTGCAAAGAAAAATATTCTTACTTATGCAGGACTTCAGGAATTAGAAGCAGAATTAGAAGATTTAAAGGTTAATAGACGTAAAGAAGTTGCTCAGAAAATTAAAGAAGCAAGAGAACAGGGTGACTTATCAGAAAACGCTGAATACGATGCAGCAAAGGATGAGCAGAGAGATATTGAAGCTCGTATTGAAGAAATCGAAAAGATTTTGAAGAATGTAGAAGTTGTTGCAGAAGAAGATATTGATGACACAAAGATTAATGTTGGCTGTCATATCAAAATTCACGATTATGAATATGATGAAGATTTAGAATTTAGTATCGTTGGTTCAACACAGACAAATAGTTTAGAAGGAAAGATTTCAAACGAATCACCACTTGGAAGAGCTTTAATTGGCAAGGAAGTTGGAGATATTGTTGAACTTGAAATGAATGAAGAAGTTACTAAATACAAAGTTCTTGAAATCAAAAAGAGAAAATAATACTTTAAGATAGAAAAGAAATTAGGAGTAATAGAAATGGCAGAACAGAATAAGAATAATCAGCAGGTAGACGCAAAGCAGCTTTTGAAGGTGCGTAGAGAAAAGTTAGCTGATTTACAGGAAAGAGGGAAGGATCCTTTCCAGATTACAAAGTATGATGTAACAAACCATACTACAGAGATTAAGGATAACTTTGAAAAGTTTGAATGTGAACATGATGAAGAGGGGAAGCTTGTTAAAGATCCTGCAAAGTTTGTTTCAATTGCGGGTCGTATTATGCTTAAGCGTGTAATGGGTAAGGCTTCATTCTGTAATGTTCAGGATAAAACAGGAAATATTCAGGTTTATGTTGCAAGAAATGAATTAGGTGATGAACCTTTTGAAGAATATAAGGATTTCAAGAAGATGGATATCGGTGACATCGTTGGTGTTAAGGGTTATCCTTTTGTAACAAAGACAGGTGAAAAGAGTATTCATGCTACAGAAGTTACTCTTCTTTCAAAGAGTCTTCAAATTCTTCCTGAAAAGCATCATGGTCTTACAAACACGGACCTTAGATACCGCCAGAGATATCTTGATCTTATTATGAATCCTGAAGTAAAGGAAACATTTATTAAGAGATCAAAGATTATCAGCGAAATAAGAAAATACTTAGACGGACAGGGATTTATGGAAGTTGAAACACCTATGCTTGTACACAATGCAGGTGGTGCAGCTGCCCGTCCTTTTGAGACACATTTTAATGCTTTAGATGAAGATGTTAAGCTTCGTATTTCATTGGAGCTTTACTTAAAGAGACTTATTGTAGGTGGACTTGAGAAGGTTTATGAAATTGGAAGAGTATTTCGTAATGAATGTGTTGATACAAGACACAATCCGGAATTTACTCTTATGGAATTATATCAGGCATATACAGATTACTATGGTATGATGGACCTTACAGAAGAAATGTTCAGATACCTTGCAGAAAAAGTTGTTGGAAGTACAAAGTTTACTTACAACGGAATTGAAATCGATTTTGGTAAGCCATTTGAAAGAATCACAATGGTTGATTGTATTAAGAAATACACAGGCATTGATTTTGATACAGTTGCTACAGATGAAGAAGCTAAGGCTTTAGCAAAAGAACACAATATTGAATTTGAAGAAAGACATGGAAAGGGTGAAATCATTAACCTCTTCTTTGAAGAATTCTGTGAAAAGAACCTTATCCAGCCTACATTTGTTATGGATCATCCGATCGAGATTTCACCTCTTACAAAGAAAAAACCGGAAAATCCGGAATATGTAGAGCGTTTCGAGTTCTTCATGAATGGTTGGGAGATGGCAAATGCTTACTCCGAGCTGAATGACCCGATCGACCAGAGAGAGCGTTTCAAAGCACAGGAAGAACTGCTTGCACAGGGCGATGATGAAGCCAACACAACAGATGAAGACTTCATGAATGCACTGGAGATCGGTATGCCGCCAACAGGTGGTATCGGATTCGGTATCGACCGTATGTGTATGCTCCTGACAGGTGCAGAGGCAATCAGAGATGTGTTGCTGTTCCCGACAATGAAGTCCTTAGATGGTGTAAATAAGAAAAATGATGTAAATAATACAGCTTCTGAAGCACCTGAAAAAAAT
>ERZ857693.1072-NODE-1072-length-37488-cov-9.900061_pt1 | contig 37488 bp, 32 predicted proteins | sample MGYA00519765_ERZ857693 | MGnify/ENA primary metagenome ERZ857693 (study PRJEB31778, sample SAMEA3449354) | human gut metagenome | biome: human gut; feature: human-associated habitat; material: faeces | place: United Kingdom | collected 2010/2012 ... | reverse complement strand
AATGATCTGAATATGAGTTCCATTGTTTTCCTTTAACAGATTACGGATGGTACGGATACACTCTGCACTCCGCACAAAGGAAGCTGCGATAAAATCAAATCCCTGCGTGATCCCGAAAAGGATATCTTCTTTGTCTTTCTCTGTCACATCAGGCAGGCCAACGCTGACATTGGGTACATTAACGCCCTTTCTCTGTCCCAGCTCGCCGCCATTGGCCACCTGACAGACAATAGCAGTTTCTGTGATCTCTTTTACGGTCAGACCGATCAGTCCGTCGTCGATCAGGATGGTATCTCCCGGTTTTACATCTTTTGAAAGCTCCTGATATGTAATGGAGGTTCCATGCTCGTCCCCCTCCTGTTCCGTCAGATAAAGTGAAAATTCGTTTCCTGTCTCCAGATTGACTTTTTTCCCGTCCTTTAAAAGTCCGGTGCGGATCTCCGGTCCTTTGGTATCCAGAAGCATGGCGATCGGCAGATCCAGTTCATCCCGGAGCTCCTTTAACGTTTCTATTCTTTTTTCGTGCTCCTCGTGGTCACCGTGGGAAAAATTGAATCTCGCCACATCCATTCCGGTCAGCATCATGTCACGAAGAAGATTTCTGTCACTGGTGTTAGGTCCCATGGTGCACACAATTTTCGTTTTTTTCATAATCCTTTCACCTCACTGTTTTTTATGGACATGCTGATGGGTAAAGAGATGATCCTGACAATACTCGTAGTTTCCGTTACATTTAGAACAGAAACGGAATTCCAGATTCGGATCATCTTTCTCTGTACGGCCACAGACTGCACATTTGTGCTTCGTCACTTCCCCTGACTTGCTGCCACCCGGGAAGGGAACGGTCTTACTTTCTCCCATTGCTCTCTTAAACTGATTTCTGCGATGGATTTCCTTCGGATTGTATCTGTTAAGATTTCTTGTACCAAGGAAGAAAATGATAAAGTTCAGTAAGGATGCGATGATCGGCAGTGCCATAAACCATGCTCCTCCCATAAAATATCTGACAATATCATATACCACAAGAGCAGCATATACAATCGCCATCCACTTCATCTTGATCGGGATTACAAAGTACAGTAAAACCTTCATATCCGGATATGTCAGCGCATATGCCAGAAAAATAGATAAACTGATATAATACGTTGAAAACTGTGATCCATTCAGATAAGCATCTAACACTCCACCTGTGATAAAATACAAAATAAACGCAGAAATTACTGTAAAAATCATTCCAGATAAAATATATACAGTAAATCTGAATGATCCCCATGTACGTTCCAGCGATGCACTGATCGGATAATAAAAGAACAATATCGCAATCACAAACCATAAAGCAGATGACGTACTCGGCGGATAAATAATCCATGTAACAAGTCTCCATATCTGACCATGCAGGATTTCAGAGACATTCAAACTCAACATGGAAAGAGCCCCCGGATTAATATACATCAATGCATATCCCAGTACATAACTTACAATAATATAAATCGTAAGATTCTCAATCCCGCGATTTCCAAATTTTCGTTCCAGTTTGTCAATAAATTTCATAAATCTCCTTTTCTCACAAAATGCTATTCGTTCTTTCGTTACAGCGGATATCCACAATCTGCTTTCTCTGCGTAATTCTGCACCGAATAACTGCCTCTCAGTTCAGACACAAAATCAGAAAAACTTCTTCCTGGAAAGAAATATCGCTGCAATGATACTTGCCACTACAGAAAGGATGATAACGATAAGAAATCCCCATGGTGTCCTGGAAAACGGCATTCCTGCAGCACTCAGGTTCATACCATACGCACTGAAAACAATAGTCGGAATACTCATAACAATGGTAATAACAGCCAGAACCTTCATGACAATGTTCAGGTTATTGGAAATAACTGACGCAAAAGTTCCCATCATACTGCTGAGGATACCGCTGTAAATATTAGCCATCTCGATAGCCTGCTTGTTCTCAATGATAACATCCTCCAGAAGCTCTGTATCCTCCGGATATTTCTTGATACTCTCCACCTTCAGAAGTTTCTCCAGAACCATCTCATTGGAACGCAGAGATGTGGTAAAGTATACCAGTGATTTCTCCAGTTCCAGAAGTTCCATCAGTTCCTGATTTCTTGTAGACAGATGAAGTTTCTCCTCAATCTGCTCGCTCTTCTTATCTATAATACGCAGATATCTCAGATACATGCTGGCATTACGGTACAAAATCTGCAGAATAAATCTGGTTTTCATATAGGTAAAAAAGTTTCTTACCCTGCCTTCCATAAATCTTGTCAGAACCTGTGTATCTTCCAGACATACAGTAAAGATCATCTTCTGAGTCACAATAATACCAAGAGGAATGGTCACATACCAGTCCTTCTCGTTACGTTCTTCAATCGCAGGTACATCTGCAAGAATAAGAGTATAATTGTCCTCCACTTCTATACGGGAACGCTCTTCCTCATCCAAAGGTGCGCGCAAATCGTCCACCTCTATCCCAAATTGCTCGGAAATTTCAAAAATTTCTGTTGCCGTAGGATTCGTCAGCGCAATCCAACAGCCCTCCTGTGGTTCCTGTATTTCATGGATAGCGCCATCGATTGTCTTAAAAATCCTTACCACGATCCACACTTCCCTTCTTTTTCTCGATTTCCCCTCAATAGATTGTTACTGTTTACTCTGTTCTCAGTAACAATAAATCTGCAACTATTCAGAGTTTCTGCAAGAGATTACTGAACAGTTACGTTTACTCTTTATTTTCACAAAGACTCAAACATCATTATAATTTGAACATGAATTTTTGTCAATTCCAATGCTTTCGGTTTACAAAACTTTTACACTTCGCTATAATAAAGTAGTATTTATTTATAAAAGTCCCGTAAAGTGGGGCGTACAGATTGCGGGAATGATTTTCCAAACACACTCTAGCTACGGCAACTGAATTCAGGTGAAATATCCCGCAAAGTGGGGCGTGCAGATTGTGGAATGATTTTCCAGATACGCTCTAATACAATAACAGGAAAGGATACAAATCATATGAGCCAGTCATCATTTGGAAATAAATTTAAGGTAACCACCTGGGGTGAATCTCACGGAAAAGCTCTCGGAGCTGTGATAGACGGATGCCCGGCAGGCCTTCCTCTCTGTGAAGAGGACATTCAGAAATTCCTCGACAGAAGAAAACCCGGACAGAGCAGATACACCACCGCCCGTAAAGAGGGAGATCTGGTAGAAATCCTCTCAGGTGTCTTTGAGGGCAAAACCACCGGAACTCCAATTTCTCTGATGGTAAGAAATACAGATCAGCGCTCCAGAGACTACGGAAATATCGCATACTCCTATCGTCCCGGACATGCAGACTATACTTTTGACCAAAAATACGGATTCCGCGACTACAGAGGCGGCGGACGTTCTTCAGGGCGGGAAACCATCGGAAGAGTTGCAGCAGGTGCCATTGCTTCTAAAATATTAGAAGAACTTGGCATTTCAATCTGCACCTATACCAGATCTATCGGACCTGTTGAAATTGCTTCTTTTAATAAAGAAGAAATCCATCAGAATGCATTTTATATGCCGGACGCACAGGCAGCAGTGAAGGCCGGTGAATATCTGGAAGAATGTATGAAGAATCAGGACAGTGCAGGCGGCGTGATCGAATGTCGTATTACCGGAACACCTGCCGGACTTGGCGAGCCAGTCTTTGACAAGCTCAGTGCTCTTCTTGCCCACGCCCTGATGTCCATCGGTGCAGTCAAGGCTGTTGAAATCGGTGACGGCATTGCAGTGACCTCCTCAAACGGTTCCACTGACAATGATGGATTCACAGTCAAAGACGGTGAAATCATCAAAACCTCCAACCACGCAGGCGGAATCATGGGAGGAATCAGTGACGGCAGTGAAATCATACTTCGTGCCCATATCAAACCAACCCCATCCATCAGCCAGCCGCAGCAGACCGTAACCAAAGATAAAGAACCTCTTTCTCTGGAAATCCATGGCCGACATGATCCGGTCATTGTCCCAAGAGCAGTGGTTGTGGTAGAATCTATGACAGCAATCACACTGGCGGATGCGCTCTTTGTCAATATGAGTTCCCAGATGGATAAGGTTCGGGATTTTTATCGGAAATAATTCCAATTAATCCACGCAAAAATACCTTCACTTGAATTCTGAGCTGATCTCAGTTTCAAATGAAGGTATTTTATTATCTGCCTATATTGCTGATTCTATGTAACGAATCTGTTATTCTTCCGGAACCGGCCAGATTCTGATACAGTTTGGCTCTGTAATCTTAATCGGCTTGCCGTTCATCACAATAATATTCTTCTCATAATCCACTGTAAAAGTAGTCAGTGTATTACTTGCATGATTAGCCAGCACCAGATGCTTATCATCCGGTAAAAGTACCAGATCTTTCGGATATTCACCACTGATCGGAAGTGTAAACTTCCTTGTCAGCATACCAGTCTCCTCATCACGCTCAAACATGGAAACTGTATCCTCACCTGCTGTTGTACAAAAAAGATGCTTGCCATCATTTGCAAGAGAAAGACCGGACGCTGCATTATGTGTATCATGAACATCCTTCTTCGCACTTGTCTCAATCGTCTGGATCAGTTCAAACGCCGGAACCTTACCGCTTCCATCATATTTGTAAGCCCTGATCTCATTACTGAGTTCAAAGAGAATATAAGCAAACTTACCATCATCGCTAAAACGAATGATACGTGGGCCGCTCTCTCTCGGACATCTCAGGATGTCTACCAGTTCCAGCTTATTGCGCAATTTGTTGACACGGTAAATCTTCACCTGATCAATTCCGTTATCTACTGCACAGAGATATTTATTATCCGGAGTCGGACGAACACAGTTCACATGGGGACGGAAGTTACGCTCTGCAACACTTCCGAGTCCTGTATGGAATACGCCATCCATCAGGCTTCCAAGTCTGCCGTCCTTATGAGTATGTACAACAGTCACCTTACCGTCATGATATCCGGCAACATAAAGATACTTACCGTCAACATCTGTAGAAAGGAAACAGCCTCTCATTCCATCAATATTTACACTGTTGATACGTGACAGATCACCATTTTTATCACGTTTAAATACTGCAACACCCTCATCCTCGATAGAATAAAGATACTTACCATTCTTTGAAACAGCCATGTGGGATGCATTACTTACTTCAACACTGCTGCGTTCTGTAAGAGTGCCATTCTCAACATCAACATCATAAACATGGATTCCCTGTCTGGAAGAGCCATGTGTATAAGAGCCCACATAAGCTACATATTTCTTTTCACTCATAATGCTTTTTTCCTCCTGCTGTCCTGAAGTTTATTTATCATCACTCACTCTGTTCCCGTCTGCTGTCAGCGAGCAATAATATTTTCGTCCCGATATTGCCGGACGATGTCATACGATAAGGTGATTATAGCACATTTCCCTAATCAGAACAAGATTACGGAACTCAGTTTTATGTATTTTTTCCAGTTCATGGGTTACTGTCGTTACTGTTCACATACAAGCCAAAATTCTATTGCCGCAGGCAATCTGGAATGAATTTTGGCTAAGTTCTATACCGGATAAGCGCTCTGCTGTTTATTTGGTAAAATAATTTCTGACAGCTTCCAGTGTCTGGTCTATGATCTCATCTGTATGGGCAACAGATAAAAACATTGCCTCAAACTGTGACGGAGCCATATGGATTCCCTGCGCAAGCATTCCCTTGAAATATTCAGAGAAAGCTTTTGTATCTGAAGATTTGGCTGAGGTATAATCCACAACCTCCTGCTCTGTAAAGAACAGGCTTCCCAGGGAAGATACGTGATTGATATGGTAAGGCAGATTTTTCTCTGCCAGGATTTTCTCCATACCGCCATAGAGACGTTTTCCTTTTTCCTCCAGATCTTTATAGATTTCCTGGTGCTCATAGAGGTATTTTAACTGTGTCAGTCCTGCTGCCATTGCAATAGGATTTCCGCTTAAGGTACCGGCCTGATAAACCTTTCCAACAGGAGAAACCAGTTCCATGATTTCTCTGCGTCCACCATATGCACCAACCGGCATACCTGCGCCGATGATCTTACCATAGGTAACCAGATCAGGGGTCACACCAAAATATTCTGCAGCACCGCCAAAAGCCAGACGGAAACCAGTAATAACCTCGTCAAAGATCAAAAGAGCACCGTACTCATCGCAGAGCTTTCTCAGCCCTTCCAGGAACCCCTTTTTCGGAGGAACCACACCCATATTTGCGCCTACAGCTTCCACGATAACAGCAGCAGTCTGTCCGTCAGCCTGCTCCATCAGTGCACGTACACTGTCCAGATCATTATAAACAGCAGTCATGGTATCCTCTGTGCATCCCTTAGGAACACCGGCACTGTCCGGAACACCGCTTGTCATCACACCGGAGCCTGCACTTACCAGCATGGCATCACTGTGTCCATGATAACATCCTGCAAATTTAATGATCTTATTCTTTCCTGTAAATCCTCTGGCAACACGGACTGCACTCATAACAGCCTCTGTACCGGAATTTACCATACGCACCATATCCACATGTGGAATATGGTCACAGATAAACTCAGCCATCTCCACTTCGATTGCAGTTGCGCATCCGAAGCTGAGGCCCTTTTCACACGCCTTCAGCACACTTTCTTTTACTTCCGGAAAATTATGGCCCAGGATCATCGGTCCCCAGGAATCGATATAATCCACATATTCTTTTCCATCAACATCATAAATATGGCATCCGTCTGCACGGTCGATAAATCTCGGCGCAATACCGATAGCACCGTATGCACGTACAGGACTGTTTACTCCTCCCGGAATTACCTTTACCGCTCTGTCAAATAATTCTTCTGATAAACCCATCAGCCGATTCTCCCTTCATCCATGCATTTTGCAAGTTCTTTTGCATAATAAGTAAGATAGATCTGGGCACCTGCACGGTATGCACTGACTGCCATCTCACACATAATACGTTCTTCATCGATCCAGCCCATTTTTGCAGCTGCTTTCACCATTGCATATTCACCGCTTACACTGTACGTTGCAACCGGCACATTTACAGCCTTTGATACCTCAGAGACCATATCAAGATAAGACATGGCAGGTTTTACCATAATGATATCTGCGCCCTCTTCCACATCTGTAAGCGCTTCCTTCATTCCCTCTCTTCTGTTGTGGAAATCCATCTGGTAGCTCTTTCTGTCACCAAAGGACGGTGCAGAACCTGCAGCATCACGGAATGGTCCATAGAAAGCAGATGCATATTTTACTGCATAGGACATGATCGGCGCTCCATAATGTCCGTTCGCATCAAGAGCCTCACGGATAGCACGTACACGTCCGTCCATCATATCAGAGGGAGCTACCATATCTGCGCCTGCCTCTACATGGGAAACAGCTGTTTTAGCCAGTAATTCCAGTGTTGCATCATTATTTACATCATGACCGCAGAGCACTCCGCAATGTCCGTGTGAAGTGTACTCACACATACATACATCTGTGATATAGTACATGTCCGGGAACTGTTTCTTTGCTTCTCTCAGGGCTTTCTGTACGATTCCGTTGGGGTCGTACGCACCGCTTCCCACCTCATCCTTGTGATCCGGGATGCCGAACAGCATAATGCTGTTTACTCCTGCATTCTGCAGACGTTCCAGTTCAAAAGGAAGACGGTCTACACTGTAGCGGAACTGTCCTTCCATAGAAGGGATCTCTTCTTCAATTCCTGTTCCCTCTTTTACAAATAAGGGATAAATAAGGGAAGACTTGTCCATTCTTGTCTCTCTTACCATTTTTCTTAAATTTTCACTGCCTCTTAATCTTCTTGGTCTCTGAATTAAATCCATGTCTTTTTGCTCCTTTTATCAACAATTCTCATAACTGTTCCATTTTTTGCAGAATAGTTATCAGTTTTCCTGTTTCATCTCTTCCACAAGCTCTATGAGACTTTCGATGGTAGCCTTCTTTGCCATGCGGGTCTGCATACCATAAGCATCTGCTGCAGCTTTGGTCTGTTTTCCGATACAGGCAGCTTTTACCTTCGTATAGTCCAGTCCCTTTGTGCCTTCCACAAAGCCCTTTACAGTGGATGCACTGGTAAATACTACACAGTCCACACTTCCTGTCTCCAGTTCTTTCTTCTCATCGATCAGTCTGCTCTTCTCATAACGAGTAGTGTAGGTTGCAATATCATCCACCTGTGCCCCTGTCTGCTCCAGCAGTTCTGTCAGCTTTTTATTTCCGGCTTCGGCTCTTGGAATCAGAATTTTTTCATTTCCCTGAAGTTCTTTTGCAAGCTCTGCTCCAAGAGTATCTCCGTCATACACACCTGGCACAAAATCAGCCAGCAGGTGATGCTCTTTCAGCTTTTTCTTCGTTCCTTCACCGATCACTGCGATCTTCGCCTGTCCCAGGCTGCGCACATCCATCTCTTTTCTGTCCATCTCGTCAAAAAAGATCTCCACACCTGCAGGGCTTGTAAAAATGATCCACTGATAAGTATCCAGTTTCTCAAATGCCTCATACAGTCTGCCATTATCCTCAACAGGTACTGTACAGATAGACGGCAGCTCCAGAACCTCGGCACCTTTCTGACGGAGAAGATCTGCTGTCTTTGAAATATGCTGTCTTGGTCTTGTGACCAGAACCTTCCAGCCTGCCAGAGGAAGCTTCTCATACCAGGCAAATTTGTCAGCCAGAGAACATACCTTTCCCACAACAATAATAGCAGGTGTCTCTATCCCCTGTCTGTCCACCTCTTCCTTGAGGGTACCTACAGTAGCAACCACCCTCTTCTGTCCTGCTGTTGTTCCTTTCTGAAGAACTGCTGCCGGCACATTCGGATCCATTCCGCCTGCAAGAAGCCCTTTGCAGATATCCTCCAGTGCTGCAATTCCCATGAGAAACACCAGTGTTCCCTTTGTCCGGGTCAGTGCTTTAAAATCTATATCATACTCCTGCCCTGCGCGTTTATGTCCTGTAATAATATGTAAGGACGAACAGAAATCCCTGTGTGTCACAGGAATCCCATTGTAAGCAGGAACAGAAATCGGAGATGTCACTCCGGGCACGATCTCATAAGGGATTCCATTCTCAGAAAGAAGTTCCAGTTCCTCCCCGCCTCTTCCAAAGAGAAAGGGATCTCCACCTTTAAGCCTTACCACTTTATTTCCTTTTTCAGCTTCTTCCAGAAGAACCTTATTAATATCCTCCTGCACCATTGTATGGTGATTTGCTCTTTTACCTACATTAATCAGTCTGGCATGCTCCGGGATCTTTGCCAGAACCCCTTCGCCCACCAGACTGTCATATACTACCACATCTGCCTGCTGCAGAACCGCTGCGCCCTTTAATGTAAAAAGCCCGATATCACCCGGTCCCGCACCAACCAGCCAAACCTTGCCAGCTGCCATGTTACCTCTCCTTTTTGCGTCACAAGAATTTTCTTTTTATAATTTTTTTTATCTTCCCTCACAGTCAGATTTCAATTGCTTTGCAAGATCTGTTCCAAGCTTCTCTCCATCCTCTGCTGCACCTCTGATCTGACCTGTAAGCCACTTTCCTGTAGCTTCACTGTAATATAAACCGCGGATAAAGATCTCATCTCCGTCCACCTCTGCAAATGCAGCTACAGGCGAAGAACATCCTCCGTCCAGATATTTTACATATGCGCGCTCTGCAGTTCCTGCAATCCAGGCATCCCTGTCACAGTATCCGTCCAGATACCCATAATCCTCACCTTTGCGTCCCTGCACAGCCAGGATTCCCTGACCTGCTGAAGGAATCATCTCATCCGGTGTAAAATATCTGCTGATCCTGCTTTCCAGCCCCAGTCGTTTCAGACCTGCCGCTGCCAGGATCAGCCCGGAATACTCTCCTTCATCCAGCTTGCGAAGCCTTGTCTGCAGATTTCCACGGATACTCTTTACCTCCATCTCAGGATACAGCTTCTTTAACTGAAGAGTTCTCCTTAAGCTGGAACATCCCAGAGGTTTATCCGGATCCAGCTCCGCCACTCCCTCAGGAAGCACCAGTACATCTCTTGGATCCTCTCGCTTTGAAAAGGCCAGAAGGGGAAGCTCTTTTGGAACCTCCATAGGCATATCCTTAAGACTGTGTACAGACAGATTGCTTTTACCATCCAGCAATGCCCTGTCCAGTTCTTTTACAAACAGTCCTTTTCCGCCCACCTTATCCAGGGTACGATCCAGAATAATATCTCCTGTCGTTTTCATAGTCAGGATATTTACTGTTATTTCAGAGCCGGCATTTTCTTCACGGTTCTTCTGTTCTATGTAGCTTTTTACCATCTCACTCTGGAGAACTGCCAGCTTACTCTCTCTACTTCCAATGATCACCTCAGTCATCATTTTCCTCCTCATTATCATCTTCCTGCGCAACTCTCTCCAAGGCATTCTGAATCTCTTCTCTTATCCTGCGCGCTTTTTTATGGTCCAGACCACTGGCTGTAATTCCCACCACCAGTCCCCCTTCCATATAAATTCCCGGGAAATAAAAATCGCACTGCTCCCTGTCACTGGCTACATTAACATAAACGCCTTCCTGCCTACAGATCCTGTGGATCTCATCATTTAACTTTCTGTCATTGGTAGCTGCGATCACCATATATGCCATCGCAAAATCTGTACGCTTCACCGGACGTGTGATCAGCTCTACATAGCCGGCTTTGCTAAGCTCCATCATCTCCATGGTGACCTTCGGAGCAATGACTCTGATATTTCTGGTGAATGATAAAAGGGTTTTCACTCGACGGGTTGCAATGTTTCCGCCGCCTACAACCACGATATTCTTATCTGATAAGTCTATAAACATTGGAAAATACGGCTTATTCTTCATATATTTTCTCCAGTCCTGCCACACACTCAAGGAAAATCTCCTGATTCAGACTGTCACGCAGACCAAAGATCAGTTTATTTACTACTTTTCCCGCTGCCGTATCCACTGCATGGACCAGATTCTGCCTGTCATCCTCTTCCATAGGTGTTTTCTTTAATATCTTTGCAATCCTTAAATTCAGGTCATTGACTGCCTCATCTTTAATATCCTGAATTCTTGGGATCAGGTCTCTTCCATCCAGCCATTGGAAAAATTCATCCATCTGCTCTCTTACGATCGCGCCTGCTGCCTCCAGATTTTCCTGAAGTTCTGCAGGAACTTCCTCTATACGGAAGCTGTCCATGTCATAAAGTGTGACCCCCTGAATCTTTCCAACAGATGGCTCTATATCTCTGGGAACTGCTAGATCGATCAGAATCAGGTCATCCTTTGTCCGGATTCCCTGGAACAATTCTTCTTTTAATGTAAAATTCGGGCTTGCAGTTGCACTCACTACAAGGTCACACTGTGGCATATACTCCATTCTGTCACCGTAATTAATACGCTTACAACCCAGCGGAATATTCACAACTCCGCTTCTGTACTGACGGATGGTCACTGTCACATCTGCACCTGCCTCCTGCAAGGCCTGAGCAGCTACCTTACCCATCTCGCCGTTACCGATAACCATACAGATCTTATCTCTGAGAGAATACCCCTTCTCTGCCAGAAATCCAATGGCCTGATGGATTACTGACGGATTTCCATGGGAAAAAGGAACCTCTGTCTTAATCCTCTTTCCTGCTGTGGCAGCCATTCTGAACAGAACCTCCAGAACACCATCTGCCGCAAAATTCTCTCTTGCCAGATTCAGGGCATCCTTCACCTGTGTAAGGATCTGATCCTCCCCTATGATCTGTGATTTCAGACCACTGGTAAGATAAAAAAGATGCTCAACTGCCTCCTGATCCTTACGCTCTACAAAATATTTTCTGTAAGAATCCTCAGTGATTCCCTTTATCCTGCAGAGGCAGTCATAAAGACAGACTTCCTCCTCATCATCCACACTTGCCCAAACCTCCAGGCGGTTACAGGTGGACAGGATCACGCATCCATATATTCCATTTTGATTCTTTATTTTTTCCATTGCTTCACCGGCATTTTTCTTTGTAAATGCAAATTTCGCACGAATATCCACCGGTGCCATATTATGGTCAATTCCAATCATGGAAATACTCATAATTTCTAACTCTCCTTCGTATTTCACCATTCCTCATTCATTTCATATCAAATCAAATATCCCACTGGCAACAGGGTATTTGATTTGATAAGAAATCCGGACAGCTAAAAAGCGCTGTCAGAGATATCATAATCATTTCCTGTTAAGATGTCAATTGCAAACACGGAAAAAACTCAGCATTAGAGTAAAGGATGTTACTGTTCACATACCACTATCCCGAGACATACAAGCCAAAATTCCATTGCCGCAGGCAATCTGGAATGAATTTTGGCTAAGTTACTGTGAACGGAGTGAACAGTAACTAAAGGATAACGTGACAAGACCTCATTACCGTTCGTTCTGCATCCGGTAATGAGGTCTGAATATTCTGTGTTCACTGTTTGTCTATTCTCATCAGCACCTTACATTTCTTTCTGTAACAGGCGATTCCATATTTTATGATTGTATGAATCCCTTCCTGCTCTAACGCCTCAGTATATCTGATATCTATAATCTGCTGAAGTGCTTTTTCGCACTCTCCCTGAAGATTTCCGTCATCTGCATATTTTACTTCGATCACAATTCCCACATCTTCATCTTCTATACGGATCAGAATATCCCCGAATCCGTCTCCTGATTCCCGATTTGACATTACTGACCAGTTCTCTTTGAATCCCAGAATACCAAGCAGCAATCCATGATAGAAATTTTCTTTCGTTGGTTTCCGGGCAAAGGTATCTCTTATGCTGATCGTTTTTTTCATATATTCTGTAAAAATCAACTCTACTTTTTCCGGATTTTTGTTCAGCAGTGCATCACATAAATCGCTGACTGTTTTTCCATCGTCCTTTACATTTTCTTTAAACATTTTCAGAATATGGTTGGTGATAATATTTCGGATCTCTCTGTTGGGAATGACCAGATTATATCTGTTACCACTGGGTTCCCCTCTCTGTGTCAGATATCCCGTCATAAAAAGTGTGCTCCACAGATTGTCTATGGAAGAATATAATTCCTTATAGGTAAGCTCAGAATTAATTTCTTTCTGGACAATCCCTCCATTTACCAGCTGTTCCAGTTCCATTCTGGTCAGCTTCTGTGGTTTTCCCACACTGTCAATGAAATGGCTGATCACACTGTTTCCACTTGTATTCGCCCAGTAATTCTTCGGTTCCAGCCCGGGATCTGCCAGATGATCGCTGCAGAAATTGATCACATCCCATGGACAATAAACATCCACATTTCCAAACCGGTAGCCGTCATACCACTCTTTCACTGTCTCATAATATTTTTCCTGTCCATAATACCGGAGGAGTTCCCTTACTTCCGCATCTGTAAATCCAAATGTTTCATCAAAGCTCTTATCTGTAATGGAATAAACCTTAAAGTTGTTAAGACCTGTAAAAATGCTTTCTTTTGCAATCCGCAGGCATCCTGTCAGCACTGCGAATTTCAGACTGCTGTTGGTTTTTAATGCATTCTCAAATAAATTGCGGATCAGCAATACCATTTCATCATAATAGCCATTTTCATTTGCCTTTGCCAGAGGTACGTCATATTCATCGATCAGAACAATTACTTTTCTGTCATAGTGCTTTTCCAGCAATTCTGTCAGCTCACGGATACTGTACACCAGAGAATCGTTTGTCATTTCTTTTTTCTTTAACTGTGTCAGCAATTCGTGATCTGTCTCATCAAGCTCTGTGCTGTCTGAAAGTACGGATAGCCTGCGGGCTTCTTCATTGATTGTTTTTATGAGAAATCTGCGGGCTTCCTCATATGTGGCACCATTGATTCCCTTCAGACTGACAGAAACCACCGGAAATTTCCCCTGATATTTTTCACATAATTCCTGATTATCTGAAATCCTCAGCCCATCAAACAAAGTCTTATCTTTTCCAATCTCAAAAAAACTCTGGAGCATACTCATATTCAGGGATTTTCCAAAGCGTCTCGGACGGGTAAACAGGTTTACCTTTCCCCACTGGGTAAGCAATTGTTCAATTACATGTGACTTATCTACATAATAGAAATCTTCCCGACGCATCTCTTCAAAATTCTCAATTCCAATTGGAAGTTTTTTTAATCCTGCCATCTTATCTCCCCTTCCATTTATAAAGCATCCCTTCTTATTGTTATCCGTCTTATTACTGTTTATAATAGCATGAATCCTACTGTAATTCCAGAAAATAATCTAACCTATTACTATCGCAAGTGACAGTGGCAAACGAAGCAAAATATGTAATAATATGATTGAGATACTTGCAGAAAATATTAACAGAAATGGAAGGTGATGAAATTTATGAAGATATTGAAGAAAGCAGGAGGGGTTCTCCTTGTAATAATCGGAATATTCTTTTTTGTATCTGCTTTAAAGATGATCTTTGTGGATAACCCCAAAACAAAAGCAGCTCTGAAAGACGCAGTTTACGTTGATGCAGCAGATACGATCGACCCGGAAAACGATGGAAAGACAGTCATTGTATGCGGCACATTTGAGCTGACTGAACCGGCACATGATGATGAACTTGGACTGGACTTTGACAGCATCCGCATTTCAAGTTCAAAACAGACAATGAAATTAACAAAATCTTCTTCCAAAAAGAAAGAGGCAATGACTGACGACGAAAAGAAATATGGCGTTCTGAAATGGAATTCATCTTTCAGCAGCATGCCGGTATCAGGCCAGGGGAAAATTGGAAATTATGCACTTTCTCAGGATTTTATTGATGATATTATGCTGACCAAAACCTGGGAAGATTACGACAAGGCAGCATTATCATCTGCCGGTTATACATATGTACCGGATAACACCTATACACAAAAGCATTTTATAGAACCATCGAACCAGACGACACGTTCACATAAAGAATATGATGTTCGTTATTATTATTCTGCTGCTGATTTCGAAACAGGGCAAACCGTAACTGCTATCGGCATACAGGACGGACAGACTCTCAAATCCGCACCCGGAATCACAGAGAATCTAATGAAAAATAAACTTGACCGCGATGAAGCGATCAAACAGGGCGGCACCCCAGGTGTAGGAGCCCAGATCTTTTCAGTTGTTTCCTCATTGCTGTTAATATTGGGAGGGTTCCTTCTTATTATATTATGAGAAATAAATCTATAGCAATCCTCTTAAATGCATTATTTACGAGGATTGCTATAAAAATAAGATATTGCTGTATCATCAAATCAGATGGTTGGGCGATATCCTCTGTGACATACTCCGTATCTAGTACATCGTTTTCGAAATAACTATACCACTCACTTGTCTGCAAATCCGAGTGCACAGGTCTAAAAGCCTCAGCGTAGCCCGCTACGCCTGCGTTTTTAGACCTGCACACTCGAATCCGCATCCTACGCGATTGGTATAGTTATTTACGAAACGATGTACTAGCTCTTATGATATCCTGCTATTTCATGGATATTATCATCCATTTCAGGATTTATAAAATATTCTGTTTTCCTCTATTCTATTTTTTCACTGTTTCATAATGGAAACTGTTCAGGAACTGTTTTGCCCTGTCAGTCTCCGGATTGTCAAAGAACTGTTCCGGAGTGTTCTCTTCTACAATGTTTCCCTTATCCATAAAGATCACTCTGTCTGCTACGGAACGGGCAAATTCCATCTCATGAGTGACGATCAGCATGGTCATTCCTGTCTTTGCAAGTTCCAGTACTACCTGAAGTACTTCTCTTACCATCTCAGGATCAAGTGCTGCTGTAATCTCATCCAGAAGCATGATCTCCGGATGCATCAGCATGGCACGTACAATGGCAACTCGCTGTTTCTGACCACCGGAAAGCTGCCTTGGATAATTATCTTTCTTATCCAGAAGACCAACTCTGTCAAGAAGCTGCTCCGCTTCCTTTTTCACTTCTTCTTTATTTCTTTTCTGTACTTTCATTGGTGCCAGAAGAAGATTATTTAAAATTGTCATATTCGGGAAAAGATCATAGCTCTGGAAAACCATTCCTATCTTCTCTCTGACTTTGCTTATATTCTTTTTTTCTTTCTCATAGCTTACACCGTTAAGCTTCAGTACACCGGTGTCAATCTCTTCCAGGCGGTTGATACATCGCAGGAAGGTACTTTTTCCACATCCGGAAGGTCCTACGATCACTACCACTTCTCCCTTTTGCAGAGAGAAGGAAACATCATCCAGAATAGGAACATTGTTTACATATGATTTCTTTAAATGTTCTACTTCTAAAATCGGCTGTCCCATTCATTTATCCTCATTTCTCTATTAATCAGCAAACTTCTTTTCCAGTACTCTGGAGAGTCTGGAAAATGGAAAACATATGATAAAATACATAAAGAATACTGCACCATATACCCAGAGGGCCGCTGTCGGATTTGTATAACGTGATGCATCTATGATCTGTTTTCCAACTTTTAACACCTCTACTACTCCGATAAGAGCTACCAGTGATGTGGTCTTGATCATTCGGGTAAGAAGATTCACTGCGGATGGAAGAAGTCTTCTTATAGTCTGCGGAAGGATAATATAAAGATAGACCTGCCATTTGTTTAATCCAAGACCGTATCCGCTGTCATACTGGTGTTTAGGAATGGAGATCAGCGCACTTCGCACCAGATCACCCATTTCAGCAGTTCCCCAGAATGTAAATACAATGACCGCCGCTGTCTCACCGGAAAGATTCATCCCCAGATGCTTGGCCGCTCCGAAATATACCAGGAACAAAAGCACCAGCTGCGGCATGATTCTTACTATTTCAAGGTAAATGCGGCAGATAAACTTAATGATTTTATTTGGGATATTCATTACCATCCCAAGAAGAAATCCAAGGATTATGGAAAATACCATGGAAATCAGTGCAATTCTTATTGTTACCCACAAGCCCTGCCAGAGTCTTAATGAGTTGATTCCCTTAAAAAGAACCTCAATCCCCATATTCTGCATAGCGGACTCTCCTTTCTACAAATGAACAGATAAGTGAGATTGGTAAAAGTATGATCAGATATGCGATTACCAACATAAACAGGGCTTCATCTGTTTTGTAATAAATTCCGATCAGGTCTTTTGTCACAAACATCAGGTCTGCAAGTGCTACTGCACTGAATACGGAGGTTTCCTTAATAAGAAAGATCGCATTTGCACAGAATGCCGGAATAGAATTGGATACCGCCTGGGGCAGGATAATGTTTGTAAATACCTGACTCTTACTCATTCCAAGGCTTAATGCGGATTCCACCTGAATGGGTGGAACATTGTCCAGGCCGCTTCGGAAGGCTTCTGCCATATAACTGCCTCCGAGAAAGGTCAGTCCTGTGATCGCACACTGTTCTGAACTGAGGACAATCCCTATTTTCGGAAGACCGAAATACAGGAAAAACAACTGAATCAACAATGGTGTATTTCTGGACAGTTCAATGTAACATTCCACGATCTGACGAAGTACAGGAATCCTGAAATACTTAATCATGCTGCAGACAAGCCCAACCACAATGGCAAGCAGCACACCAATCACCGCCATGTGAAGTGTAAGCTTTGCTGCCTCAATATAAAGAGGTGTCTGCTCGCGGATAAACTCAAAATCCATGGTTACTTTATTCTCCTTCTATTATTATGATTTAGAGCATATTTGAAGAACGCTCTGGTGTGCCTGTGCCGCTTATTACTTTTCAATCCACTGCTATTTCGGTTAAAGCAGGTAGTTTACTTGATTTAGTTAAAGCGTTACATCTGCACATCTGTGAACTATCATAACATTTCAGGCTTCATCCTGCAAGCTTTTCATAAATTGCATCTGCAAGTCTGCTATGTCCCAGTTCATCCAGATGCTCCTGATCGGCTTCTCCCGGTCGGGCAAATTCTGAAGCCGGAAGATAAGAAATATTTCTTCTTCTGGCGATTTTCTCATACACCCGGGGCAGATTCCATGATACTTCGATAGAATTCTTATCGAATTCCGGATCAAAATCCTCTTCCCAGATTCTCTCCCCAAGGTAGATTGGAGATACCAGTAATATTTTGGCATCCGGGTTTACAGTGTTGATCTGATCAAGGAGCTGTTCAATCCCCTGTCCGATCACTTCCGGGGTTGCGCTGTATACGCTTTTACAATCGTTCGTGCCAAGCATGAGAACGATAGTGTCTACTGGTCTGTGGCTCTCAAGGATTGCCGGAAGCATTTCTGTTCCTCTTCTTTCTGTACGGAATGGATCATCGAATACGGTGGTTCTTCCGCAGAGTCCTTCTTCGATTACTCTGTAGCCTTTTGTTCTTACTTTGTCATCCAGGATGCTGGTCCAGCGGGTACCCCATCCGTATCTCTGATTAGTAGTTCCCGGGATTAAACCGTATGTATTGGAATCACCGAAACATAAGATTTGTTTCATGTCTTGTCACCTTCTTATCTGATATTTTTAATGGGATTTTTTGCTTTCCCTGTTTTCATATTGATTTGATAGGAATACTATACAATCTTTATTTTTGTTTGTCAATCCCTTTTTTGTATTTTTTGAAAATGTTTATTTGTACGTCATAAGTCATAAAGGGACGCTCAGAAATATTTTTATTTTCCGTGCGGTTTCGGGACCTATAGCAATCCTCGTAAATAATCAAAAAACTTTTGATACCGATATTATTTCCAGTCCTGAACTTTATATTTTTTATATTTTGCAGGTGTTGTTCCTGTATATTTTCTGAAAATTTTTATAAAATAGCTCTGTGTGGAAAAGCAGAGATATTCACTGATCTGTGCTGCTGTATAATCTGAATAGGTCAGCATATTACAGGCAGCTTCTATCCGTTCTTTCTGAATATAGTCGACAAAAAGCATTCCTGTTTCTTTTTTAAACAATCTGGAAAGATAACTGGCACTAATCCCTGCTGCCTCTGCAGTTTCTTCCAGTGTAACGGGAACATGCAGATGAAGATGAATATATTTTACTGCCGCTTCAATTTCTCTGCTGTAATGTCTCATTCCGGACTTTTGCACTTCCTGGGCAAATCTCAGAGCTGCTTTTTGTGATAACTTTTCTATGGAAGATTTACTGGTACACTCTTCCACTGTCTGAATATAGCCATCGCTTAATGCATAAGCAGTTTCTTCAGGTACGCCACCTTCAATCGCAGCTCTGGTAAACAGCGTAATTCCTGCGATAAACATATTCTTACTGTTTCGCAGTTCATTTCTGGACAGTATTCCAGGAGTTCCATCCGGTGTGATCTGAAAAACGGACTGTATTCTGTCTGTCTGACCATTCCTGATAGCATCATACTGCCGACGCTCACTTGCATAAGATTCATGTTTCTGTAAATTCTCACGTCTCTCAAATAGAGTATTCCTGCTTCGGTTCTCTGCAACCTGTTGTTCTTTTTCATTGTATTCCTTACTTTTCTCCTGCATCTTTATTCCTCTCGCATACGCAGCAATATTTTGTTATTTATATCAATATTTTACTATATTTTATCATTTGAAGGTGATATAGTCCAGATAAAGGCAACACAAACAATCTGTTCAACATATATTAATAAACTTATGGAGGAATTTATTATGAAGCGTGATTTAAAGAAAATCATCAGCCAGATGACTCTGGAAGAAAAAGCAGGCATGTGCTCAGGGCTTGATTTCTGGCATCTGAAAAGCGTGGAAAGACTTGGAATCCCGGAGGTAATGGTAAGCGACGGTCCTCACGGGCTTCGTAAGCAGGATGACAAAGGAGATCATCTTGGAATGAACGACAGTATCAAAGCAGTCTGCTTCCCTCCTGCTGCTTTAAGTGCCTGCTCTTTTGACCGTAGCTTAATGGAAGCCATGGGCGAAACTATTGGCAGAGAAGCACAGGCAAATGACGTATCTGTTGTTTTAGGACCGGCTGTCAATATTAAACGTTCTCCGCTCTGCGGAAGAAACTTTGAATACTATTCAGAAGATCCATACCTTGCAGGTGAGATCGCTGCTGCATTTATCAATGGTGTACAGTCCCAGCATGTAGGAACTTCCATCAAACATTTTGCAGCTAACAATCAGGAATATCACCGCATGAGCAATTCTTCTGAAGCAGATGAAAGAACACTCCGTGAAATTTATTTTCCTGCATTTGAAACTGCAGTAAAAAAGGCTCAGCCATATACCTTTATGTGCTCCTACAATCAGATTAACGGTACTTTTGCTTCCGAGAATAAATGGCTTCTTACCGATGTTCTCCGCAATGACTGGGGATTTGAAGGATATGTTATGTCTGACTGGGGTGCTGTCAATGACCGTGTGAAGGGTCTGGAGGCCGGCCTGGATCTGGAAATGCCAGGTTCCAACGGAACAAACGATGCTCTGATCATGGAAGCCGTAAAAAATGGCACTCTGAAGGAAGAAGTTCTGGATCAGGCTGTAGAACGTATCCTGAATATTATTTACAAATATGCGGACCACCGTGCACCGCAGGAATTTACCATGGAAAAAGACCATGAAGAGGCACGCCGTATTGCGGAAGAATCTATGGTCCTTCTGAAAAACGCAGACCAGATTCTGCCTCTGAAGACCTCTGAGAAAGTAGCTTTTGTAGGTGGTTTTGCCAAAAAACCTCGTTTCCAGGGCGGCGGAAGCTCTCATATTAACTGCTTTAAAATTACCAATGCACTGGAAGCTGTTCCTGCTGATGCACAGATTATTTACGCAGAAGGATTTCCTGCTAATAAAGATTTATACGATGAAAAACTGGCTGCTGAAGCACTTCAGGCTGCAAAAGCTGCTGATAAGGTTGTGATCTTCGCCGGACTTCCGGATAGTTTTGAGTCTGAAGGATATGACCGTTCTCATATGAGACTGCCAGAATGCCAGAACCGTCTTATTGGTGAAATCCTTGAAGTTCAGCCAAATACTGTGATCGTTCTTCACAATGGTTCTCCTGTGGAAATGCCATGGATCAATAATGTGAAAGGTATTCTGGAAGCTTACCTTGGCGGACAGGCAGGCGGAGCTGCTGTTGCAAATATCCTCTATGGTATTGTAAATCCAAGCGGTAAACTGGCCGAAACAATTCCGGTGAAACTGGCTGACAATCCATCCTACCTGAACTTCGGTGGCGGCGATAAAGTGGAATACCGTGAAGGTGTATTTGTAGGATATCGTTATTACGATACCAAGCAGATGGAAGTTGCTTATCCATTCGGATACGGACTCTCCTATACTACTTTTGCATACAGCAATCTGCAGATTTCCAACACAAATCCAACAGAAAAAGATACCATCACTGTTTCTGTAGATGTGACAAATACAGGCAGCATTGCAGGAAAAGAAATTGTCCAGCTCTATGTGAAAGACATGACAGCATCCACGACCCGTCCTGAAAAAGAACTGAAAGGCTTTGAAAAAGTCCAGCTTGCTCCTGGCGAAACCAAAACAGTTACTATGGAACTGGATAAGCGCAGCTTTGCATGGTACAATACCGAATTACACGACTGGTATGCTGCAAGCGGCAAATATGAGATTCTGATCGGTGCATCCTCCAGAGATATCCGTCTCTCTGAAACCATTGAACTCTCCAGCAGCCAGGTAATTCCTATGCATATTCATATGAACACAACACTGGGTGAACTTTTCAATAATCCAGACACAAAAGAAGCAGCAAAAGAACTGACTTCCAGATATCTCGCTGCAATGAACGGCGGTTCAGACACAGCTTCCGAATCTGCTGCTGAAGCTATCACTGAAGAAATGGTAGCAGCAATGACATATTCCATGCCACTTCGCTCTCTGTGCAGCTTTGGCGGATTCTCCCGGGCTGAGATCCAGGAGATGATTGACAAACTGCAGGCAATCTATAGCAATCCTCTGAAATAATGCATCTTAATCCAGCCCATCAGAGTGTGAAATCCTGCGTCAGATATCTTTGCCGTGCGTCAGCACGCCTGCAGATATCTTCCTTGTCTTTCGCACTCTGCTGAACTGTCTTAAATGCATTATTTACGAGGATTGCTATAAAACAAAAAAACTACTGTATATAAGCTGAATTTTTTTCCGGCTTTATACAGTAGTTTTTATTTATTTCTCTCTAAACCATTCCTTCATCACATCAAAAATTCTTATAAGCTCTTCGTCACTGATCACATATGGAACCATAGAATACATATAGTTCAAAAATGGCCTGCTGAACACACCCCGTTCATAAGCAAACTGCTGGAAGCCTTCCAGATTCCTGGAATCATGAACCTCCACGCACACGCAGCCACCCATGATCCGGACTTCTTTGATCCGTGGATCTGTGAATGCTTCCATCTCACCACGTGAAACCTGTTCAATATGACGGATTTTACTCATATAATCTTCACGCTCAAAAATCTCAATCCCCTTCAAAGCCACAGCACATGCCAGCGGGTTTCCCATAAAAGTAGGACCATGCATCAGGGCAAGTCTGTCATCATCACTGTAAAAGGCATCAAATACCTTGTGATTTGCCACAGTGACAGCATGACCAATATATCCTCCTGTAAGGGCCTTTCCAAGAACCAGGATATCCGGCAGAACAAGATCTGCCACAAAGCGATTACCTGTGCGGCCAAACCCGGTTGCAACCTCGTCAAAAATCAAAAGAACATCATACTGGTCACACAATTCTCTTGCTCTCTTCAGGAATGAAATATCATACATCCGCATTCCTCCTGCTCCCTGTAAAAGAGGCTCCACAATAAAGCAGTTCAGACGGTCATGATACTGTTCAAATGCCTCCTCCAGGGCCGGGATCTCAGTGGGAATATGGACAACACCCTCTTTTTTGTCAAAAGCGAAATGATAATCCTCGTCATCACCAACTTCCATTGCCTTAAAGGTATCCCCGTGATATGCATGTTCAAGAGCCAGCACTAACGGGCGCTTTCTTCCCTGATTGGTGTTGTATTGAAGGGCCATTTTAAGTGAGACCTCCACTGCAACACTTCCTGAATCTGAAAAAAAACAATAATCCAGATCTCCTGGCAGAAATTCCTGCAGCTTCGCAGAAAGCTTTTCCACCGGCTCATGTGTCAGTCCCCCAAGCATTACATGACAAAAACGGTCTGCCTGTTCCTTGATCGCTTCTGTCAGTTCCGGATGCTTATATCCATGAATCATACACCACCAGGAAGATATAGAGTCTATCAGCTTCTGATCTTTTGTATAAAGATGTACACCCTCTGCATCCAGAATCTTATAGGGAGCTTTCATTGTTTTCATTTGTTCATAGGGATACCATATCATTTGATCTTCACCTCATCATAAAATTCTGCCAGTACATCTGCATCTATATCAAGATCCTTCGCATTATCCTGTACTTTTGCAATAACCGGAAGGCCTGTCATATATTGGCACATAGCAATATTATCCTCTTCCATAATATTTCCGGGATGGTAATGGTTAAAAATAATACCTTTGATTGGAAGGGAATGGGCTTTCATATACTCAGCAGTCAATACAACACTGTTTATTGTACCAAGCCCTGCATCTGCCACCAGAATACTGGAAAGCTCAAACTCTCTTATCACATCTTCAAGCTGGATTTTGCGTTCATCAAAACAGAGCGGACAGAGGATACCGCCACTTCCTTCCATGGTAATATATTCATAATCATTTGCTGCCTTCAAAAATCCTCTTCGCACAACATCAAGATCCACCGGATTACCCTCAACTCTTGAAGCAAGATGAGGAGACCAGGCATTTTCATATACATAGGGACACATATCATCCAGAGACTGGGAAATACCAGACATCTCTTTAACAAAAAGTGCATCGCCCGGGATTAGACTTCCGTCTGCACGCCGGTCATTTCCACTCATTGCAGCTTTGTAATAAGCCGGATTTTTTCCTGCCTGTGCCAGTTTTTTTACGATCAGTCCTGAGAGATAGGTTTTGCCCATGTCTGTTCCTGTTCCTGTAATAAATACCGCTTTACTCATGATTCTTCCACTTCCTTCCAATATTCTGGTGTTACATTTCTGCCCATATCAGAGAGCATTTTTCGGTCGCTGCGGATGGTTGCGCAGGCAACAGTAGTCAGCATATTCCCTGTTATTGTAGCGGAGGCACCGGATTTAAAAGCGGTTTCCCCGTCATTGGTAAGAAGTGCCCGTCCGGCAGCAAGACGAATATTAGCCTCAGGATTAATATAACGAAAGAAGGCAATTGTCCGGAGGATATCCTGCTCTGAAAGCTGATCAAGATGTTCCAAAGGTGTTCCCGGAATGGGCATCAATGCATTGATCGGAATGGAGTCAATACCCAGCTCTGCAAGGCTGACTGCCATATCCAGGCGATCCTCCCAGGTCTCTCCCATTCCTATGATGCCACCGGAACATGCACACATTCCTTCTGCCTTTACCTTTTTCAGAGTTTCAATCTTCATATCGTATGTATGTGTCGTACATATATTAGGAAAATTTCTCCGCGAAGTCTCAATATTATGATGGTAACTGGTTACTCCGGCTTCATGAAGACGATGCAGCTGTTCGGAAGAAAGAAATCCCATGGAAGCACAGAGATCGATATTGCATTCCTTATACATGGTTTCATAGGCATGAATCGCCTGATCAAATTCTTTTCCGGTCAGAGCCTTTCCTGCAGTGACAATGGAAAAACGGTCAACGCCCTCCTCTTCATTCATTTTACATGCTTCCAGAATCTTTTCCTCGGGAAGAAAATCATAGATTTCACAGGAAGTATGGTGGTGTACTGACTGAGCACAATATTTGCAGTTCTCCGGACACCTGCCGCTGCGGCCATTGATAATGGAACAGAGATCTACCTTATCACCGATATATGCTTCGCGGATACGGTCTGCTCCTTCACATAACTCATCTAAATCACAGGTGAGAAAGAAAGAAAGATCATCTTTCCTTGTGATTCTGCGTCCATCAATAATTTCCTGTGCTAAAATAAGTGGATTCATTTTGCAAGCTCCTCCGTTTCCAGTCTGACATTTGATTTTGAATCAAAAAGATATTGAAGTACTACCGGTCTGACACGCTTTGCAATAACAGCTCCCAGAACACTTAATGCAATGTCACCAGGTACTGCAAGAAGAAAACAATAAAGAATCAGCGGCCAGATTCCAATCGGTGTATCGATCACATAATTACAGATCACATAGTAATAAACCATTCCACAGGCATAGACGATCATCAGACCTGCCAAATTCGCAAGTAAATAGTGAAAAACTGTCTTCTGCTTAAGACGCTCTGCAATAAGTCCGGTCACGTATGTTCCCAGGCAGAACCCTATAATATAACCGAAGCTTGGCTTGAAAATATACCAGATCCCACCGCCCTCCGAAAAGATCGGAAGTCCTGCCAGTCCCAACAGCATATAGGCAACCACAGAAATCATACCCCTTCTGGATCCCAGAAACAATCCGGCAAGCATAGTGAACAGGTACTGCAGTGTAAAGGGAACTACAGGTACAGGGATTTTAATAAACGCACCTGCTGCAATCAACGCCGTAAAAAGACCGCAATAGATCATGCTTTTTGTTTTAGTCATTTGTAAACCTCCATATATTTTATGGTTTACTATTTTAAAGCACAGAAGGTTAATTGTCAACTTTTTTATTTTCTCAGTTTATAGTTCGCCTGTTACTGTTCACACACCACTATCCCGCAAGGTGTTTTGGCATGAATATGCCAAAATCCCGAGACATACAAGCCAAAATTCCATTGCCGCAGGCAATCTGGAATGAATTTTGGCTAAGTTACTGTGAACGGAGTGAACAGTAACTTAGCCTTGCTATTTGCGTCACAGCATATATAATATGGTCAAGCGGATAAAATCATCCGCTTCGCTACTTGCTTGATTCGGTAATCACGACCACCGGCTAAGTCGGTGGTTTGCTTTGACCCTATAAGGGTCTATTACCGGCATTGGAGTCTAATGACTCATTATTCCTGTATTTTTTTTGCATTTTTCCATACCGTATCTACATAATATCCACGACACCAGAAATGTCTGTTTCCATATTCAGATTTGCATGTCTTTCGAATATCATTAATGTACTTTTTCATTTTAACCATACAAAAACGGCAGACCCCCCAATAAAGTCAAGAGATTCTGCCATTTTATTTTTCATCAACTGTCGAAAACGGGTGTGTGTCATTTCATCGGGAATTTCTTTCTTGCCAGGTCAGTTCTACTTTTTCCTTACAGTTCTCAGAAAATAACAGATCGACCACGCAATACTCATTCCTGCTGCAATTCCAAAAGCAAAAAGAAACGTATCCCGTCCATATTCCAATGCTCGAACAGTATTTCCTTCCACAATGCTGTTCATACAATAATAAAGAGTACTTCCGGGAATCAGAGGGATTACGGAAGTAACAAAAAAAGATGTAGATGTTTCTTTACAGATTCTTGCAAGAATTTCTGCATACACATCTGTAACAAAGCCAGCCATCAGAGTCGGAAGAAAAACATTTCCCCAGAATTCTTTTCCCAGAAGGAACACCAGCCAGCTAAGGAAGCCGCCAACTGCTGCCAGAGGCAAATATTTCTTTTTTATATGAAAAAGAATTCCAAATCCTACAGAGCCAATGGCTCCGGTAATTAATTGTATCATGATTGCTGCAGTCAAAGTCCAAACCTCCCAAATAAAATAATTGCCCCCATAAATCCAAGTGCCAGTGCCGCAGCAAGTAGTAAAGCAGCAATCAGACGGATGATTCCAGAGAGTGTATCACCAATAAGTACATCCCTGATTGCATTTGTCGACATCAACCCCGGAATCAAAAGCATAATGTCACCGATCATAATCTTATCCATGCGAAGGAATGGGCACAGCAAGGTTAATCCACAGATTGCACAGCCTGTAAAAAAAGACGCCACAAACTGAAAAGTCACTTCATTCATGCATACCGGACGAAGATATTGCTGTAATCCCCAGATCAGAACAGCCCCAAATCCTGCTGCAACAGCATCCGGAATACTTCCACCATAAAAAAAAGCAAAACTGCATGCAGCCAGAAGGCTTCCAAGAAGTTTCCATAGCGGTTTTGTTTTATTTATATTAATTTTATCAAATTCCTTCCGAAGCTCTGCTGCCGGAACAGGATGATTACAAAAACGACGGCTCAGATCATTCAACTGCTCCAGTTTGGTAAAATCATTTCCTCCGCACTCCCTGATCCGTCGGGTCTGTGTCCGCGCTCCTTCTCCCGGAAATTCCATGGTAATAACGATACTGGATGTGATCACAAAAACATTCATCTGCGCAGCACCACAGGCATAACCCATTCGGTTCAGCGTATCCTCCACCCGAAAAATCTCTGCACCGCTGTTTAACAATGCGTCACCCATATCAAGAAAAATATGTAAAAAATCTTTAGATGTCTGCATAGGATTACTCCTTTAATTTTGCAGAAAAGAGTCCGGCATAATATACGCCAGTGTCTTACTTCTGCACTTTTGTATTCTGAAGATAGCTTTAGTATAAGGCTTAATTGCAGTTAATACAACTTCTATTTTATAGCGCTTTCATAAAATAGTTCCAATTCAGATTATTTTGAAAAAATAAGATGTGTTTTTCAGATCAAAAAATATGAGTAGTAGTCAAGAGGACTTGATGGATTAATCCGTCAAGCCCTTTCTATTTATTATGAGAAATAATCAGTGTACGAGCTGTCAAGTATTTTCTTCCTTCTTATAAAGATTAAAATTCTTGACAGCTCTGTTTTTGGCAAATAAAAAAATATCATAGAATCTAGTTTAATAGACTCATATGATATTTCTTTGATTACTCTTGTGATTACCCGTGAAGACGAAGACGCGCAAAAGCCTTCATTTTCAAAGGTTTCGAGCAGGGGATGAGAGAATCGAACTCAGAAACAAACCCCTGAGAAGCCCATATTTACAAGGGTTTCATAGGTTTTACAATGATTACTCTGATTACTTAAGTAATCAATCATTGGTTTATAATATTCAATTACTGATAACAGGTAATTTATCCTAATGCTAAAGCTGATTCCAGTTTATCTCTGGTTTCTGCCAGTGTGTGGCTATTCCGGTAATAATGTTTTTTGGTTGTCAGAATATCACTATGACCCAACTGAGAAATTATAAGAGCATCACCTATTCCTGCATCCAGAAGCTGAGTAGCGTAGCTCTTACGAGATTTGTGGATAGACCTTTCTTTAATTCCCAGTGCCCTGCAAATGCCATGTAAACGCTTGTTCATGGTCGTGCCACGAATACGTTTGCCCTCAGGATTTTCAAAGAGGTATTTCCCATGCGGATTGATTTTTATTATCTGATGTAAAACCCATTCCGCAGAATCCGTAAAAACAACATTTCTTGTGCTATTTTCTGTCTTGCCCTGATCTGAAACTGCATAGGTATATTTACCTGTTGTTTTGTCCTTAATTTTGATTTCGGTTTTATTAATCAGCAGGATATGATTTTTCCAGTCAATATCGTCTGGGGTAAGTACTGTTAATTCACCAACTCTAAGCCCTGTGTGGAAGGCAAGAAGCACTCCCAGATTTCGGATAGTTGGATGTTCCTTAACATAATTTGAAATCTGTCGAACCTCAAAATCCGTGAAGACTTCATCCTCATCATTTTTTACTACATGTCGGAACATATTCGGAGAAAGTTCAAGATCACCAAAAAAACTAGTTATACTGATTGATGTGTATTTCCGCTTTTTTGCGTACTTAAACATTCCAATAATGATAGTCCGTAAACCAGAAAAAGCTTTGGCAGTCAAATTATTATCAAAAATTGCAGAGATAATAAATTTTTCCAACATTTCCTCTGTTACATCTGCAACTTCTGTATTTCCGAAATCAGTGCCATAGATAAAACGTCTATAGTCAGTTTCATATCTTATAGCAGATGGTTCTTTGATTAGGCGATACAATTTTTTGTATTCAAGCCATTCTTCAAATAACATACAAACCGTATTGTGACACTTGTAGAATTCAACAATAGCTTTTATTAGATCAGATTCTGTTTTCTTTTTCAACAGAATTCTGCCTTTGACGATATCTGGTAAATAAGTATAGTAAAACCCCGTATTTCCCTGCCAGATTTTATAAGGGTGCTGCGAGAGGTATGTCTGAGTATCCATAATTTTTTCTAACTCCTTCATCCGCTCCTGCACGTCTTCAATGTCTATATCAATTTTACCATCATCGTAAATAAGTTTCAAGTCTTTTGAACAAATGTTCTTGCTCATTTTTATTTATAACTCAAGGCATTTTTTTTAATTTTTAGGGATATAGCAAAAACTTTACTCTCTATACAAAGCATTACTTCGCAAGCGCGTTTTGCCTTGAATATCCCTCCTGTATAGATTTGCGCTATTTTATCTCAGATTTATTTATTATGCCGGAAAATCTGGAAAACCGTGTTCCTGCCAGGACATTACGCGGAACATAAAAATCTGGTCAAATTCTTTTTTTAGAGGAAAACCATGCTTTGCAATACCAGATAAGTATATTCTCATATCATGTAAAGTTTTATCATGCACAACAATCTTATTTGTTGCACAATCTACAAGATTATATCGCGTGTACTGTCCGGGATAGCGTCCCCATTTATAAATCCATATTTTTTCAAGACGGATTCCGCCTTTATCGGGATCCCCAAAATAATCACGAAATATCTGCTTAATTCTTGAAGGAGAATAATTTTTCACAACAATTTCCAAATCACCAACCTTCACGATCTCAGGATCATTTGATTTTTTGCTTTTGGGAACATGTTTGATTTTATTAAAATCTCCGCAGTAACTCAGACAGTTATTTAACAAATACTGATAATATTCATCATTTGTCAGAGTCAGCTCACCGTTTTCATTAAATGAATCATCTTCATTGAATGCATCATCTTCATTAAATGAATCATCTTCATTGAATGCATCATCTTCATTGAATGCATCATTTTCATCAGACATAACAATCCCTCCTTTCTTTCGTCCAATGAATATTTTGCTAATACTTTCTACGGTGGAAGATTATGAAACTTTACAGAAAACATTATTCTTTCTCCTCACAAATACAGATCATAATTTTCAAGTTTTGCTCTTTACCAGATTTACTATTTCTTATTTCCTCAAGAGTTTCTTCTATTTGATCTCTGATTTTAGCAGTAACATTTCCTTTTTCAGGTAATTCACAAACTGATTTTAATAAAGTAGTTTTCTTTTTGGGGGGCTTATTAGAATCATCATTTGTAGAATTTTTCTTTGAATTTTCCTTTTTTATCTGATGCTTGAGAGTACGCATCTGGCTTACAGTTTGGTCAGGCGTAAAACGCCATAATTGCTCCTTATCTACCGAACGAAGTTCTGATAATTGGGAAAGATTAAATTTTTTGTATTCTTCTTCCAGCTCTGGTTCATTAGTTTTAGGATTAATATGTGACAGCTTCGTATACAAAAACATACAGTTATCAGCAATTGTCCTGCCCATTCTAAACTTATGGTCACAAAAATCATAAATATTTGAATACCCTAATTCTGTTAAATCTTCTTTTGCCTTAATATTAACAAGTGCCTGTCCTATTAAAAGCCGTCCCTGTATACCCTTTTTCATAAGTTCTATTCCGCGGTTTATTTGATCCTCATAGGATATTAATCCGCCAGTAACCATTTTCGGAGTATCTTTAGGAGAAACATCTACTAAAAGTTGTTTATTTTCTTTTGAAGCAGGTATTATTTCCTGTCCAGATTCTGTAATGATTACATTTGAAGATTCCTCTGAAATATCAGTTTCTTTTACTCCATTAGCAGTTTCTTTCACTTCATTTACAGTTTCTTTTACTTCACTTGAGATTTTTTTTCTACCCATAATGTTGTACCTCGCTTAAATTTTTTTATAAATATTCCAATTATTACATATTGGAAATATTATTCATGCCATTTGCAGATGTGTTCATAGGAAACAGATTTCGGATATTATTGGGTACAGGTGCATGAAAGATATCTTTATTAATATCCAATTTTTTCTCCCTGCATTTCGAAATCCATTCTTTCCGTTTTGCAACAGCACTTTCAAAAGTATCTGGTTTTTCCATTTTCTGTATTATCTGCCCGATCTCTTTGAAAGTCTCAGATTCATCAATTTCTCCATCTATGATTTTCTGCATAGTATTAACAGACATTAATTCAAGTAATTTTTGCCAGTCAGCTTCTACCATATCGCGTTTAGTAAATTCTAATATTGTTTGGACTCGTGCTGTAAATCCCATATCAAAATCCCTGCTGTTCCAAGCATGAACATTTTTTTCCCTGAAATCTAAAAGGTAATGAAAACGCCGTCTGAATGCATGATATGTTTCAGGATGTTCCTGCTGTACAGATTTAAACTGTTTTCCTATTTCCCAATTGGATACCATATAAACAGTCTTATAGATTCCCAACTTGTTGGCATAACGTGCAGGAAGTTCTACTGTATAAATATCCAATAAATTTAGACATTGCGTGATAGTTAAACTATCCCTAAATTCTTCAAGACACAAAACCTGTTGCATATTGTAGCTGTCAAATGGATGAAAATAATCAGTAACACGAAATACATTTTCATCACCGTGACGGTCAAGAATCATTCGGGTTTTACCTGTTCCAGACAATCCGAAAACATAAATTACTTTTAAATCCAATCGTCGTTTTCCTCTATATTTTTCATTCATAATTTCAATTCGCATTGGTGCGATTTTGTCAATGTATCGAATATATTTGGGATTAAATTTTATAATTTCACCTGTTGGCACTTCGTCATAAACAAGATCATATAACTCAGAAAATTCAGAAACTTTTTCTTTGGTATCTACAGGACGATCTCCCCAACTTTCAAAAGAACCCTCTATTTTCTGTTCTTGTTTTTTTTCATCCAGTAACCATTTACCCTCTTTTCTCATATACTGTAATATCTGGTTAATGTCGCCTTTCCCCTCTTCAATGTGAGCATGAGGGAATTTATCCTGAACAGTAGACCATCTTACACGAGATTTAAAAACCAACAAAACATGAGTATGAAAATTACTTCCTTGTTCATCCACAACAGCTACATATTGAAAAGTCTTAAAATTACTGGCTACCTGATAAATTACTTCGTGGGTATATCCAAACTTTTCAGGAGAGTTAATCGTAAGGAAATATTTATTCCTTTGGATATCATTTTTTTGAGCCATAATGTACACCTGCTTTCTGATTTTTCCGACGTCGGAAAATAATATTATGTTTAAAATTTTTGAGTGTTCGATACGTTCGCTAAGACGTGAACGCCGGAAACCCTTTTAAATACTGGGATGTTGCAGATTTTGTTCGCTGTTTACTTGGGAGGGGGTAATAGTACCCCCCTCCCAAGCTCATGCTCTTCCGTCACAGCGTAAACGCTGTTCCGTCAGGCATGAGAATATTACCTATATGCAGCGTCCAATCTGCAACATCCGAAATTACTGGGAAAATAACCTCTTTTATCTCCATCCCGTCAGCTAATAACATTCCCTCTCCGGGTTTAAATCGCTTATCAGGAAGTGTCTGTCCCGGGAATATCATACCCTTTTGCTCCTTGCTGAGATTTCCCATTGCAAGTGTAATCATAAAATTTTCGCGAGTGCCGTTTGCAAATAAAGTAGCAGACGCTACCTGAGTTACTACCCAGATATGCCATACACCTGCCTGAGTGCTACGTCCCAACATTAAAATTTCAGCAATTGCAGACAAAATTTCTGATGAATATTTTGTTTTGTGCTGTTTGTCATACATTGTATAGTAATTGATGGTCGCCTGATATTCGTCTAATATTAGAAAATGATGCTGATTTTTATTAGCGTTTTTATTCATGCGATTTTCAGAAAAATCTTTGTAATAGCTCATTATACCCTCATAGCAGTCAAAACCTCTAAAATAGTAAGGATAAGAAATTTCTTCCAGAAACTGATAATCCTCTGAATACTTAAAATCCCCGATTCTAAAATCAATATCAATTTTATTTTCCTGCAATATTTGTAATGTTCGTCCAATGATAAATAGTAAAGATTGACTCTTTCCAGAACCGCTACTACCTGTAATCAACGCATGGGGATGACTCCCCAGTCCTAATAAAATAGGATCAGGGATATCGTCTTCTATAAGCGTAGGCTCATCAAATCCCCAGATAGTTTTAATGTTTTCCATCCTTAGACTCACCAGATTTCCAATCTGTTTTGAAATTCGTAGATGACTTTCGGTTCTTTTTCTGCCTTTCGTATGCCACTTGCAGCTTTTTTTGTTTTATCTCCTCAACACCCTTTGGTGTAAGGGCAAAATAGATTTTCAAAAAAGTAGGATTTTCGTTACTATAAAAGCCACACCACCAAAATGGAGACGACGCTACATTATAATATCCGTATTCTTTCAGCCTACGGTTTACTATGCCGTTGATGCGTATTGGAATTTTTTTCTTCATTTTTTCCCAATTTTCCTTATCCTCAACGCAAATACAAAAATTATAGCAAATGATATCCTTAGGAACAGTTCCATTTTCTGGATACAGTTTCATAAAATCATAATAAATGTTTCCCTGTTCGAAAACCCGATAAAGGTCTTCAAAATTTGCATCTATTTCGTTTAAATCTACATTTCCCATTGCATCGATCCCGAAAACGAATGGATACAAAATTTGATTCACATGTTTTCCAAAAAGTTCATCAATCAGATCAATGAAAATCTTTTTCCAAAACACTACTACAAGTCTGACAGCCTGATTAGGATTTCTGCCAAGCCCAACCAAAATTAAAATCGCTAAGATAGAAAAAATGATAAAAGCTAATATTAAATCTCTCAACATATGTTTTCCCCTTTCTTTGTGTTGGAGGGCTAAACGCCCTCCCTCTGTTAATCCAGCTCGATCTCTGCATCATCACACAGATGAAGGCTAGATGCAAAAACTGAGTCTTCAAAGTTTTTTGTTTTCGGGCTGTAGTACATTTTCAAATATGCACCTTTCAGCGTTACGAATACCTGCTCACCGGCCTCAATACGCTTGTCCAGTTCATCAGCAGTGATCACTGCCGCCATATTCGGCACTTTCAAAGGAATGTGCGTGAATTTGGTTGACTCGATCAACTCGTAGCGATACCCCTCAATGAGGTCGGTTCGTTTGTTTGTAGCTGAATCATATTTGTAGTACGGTTCCACCCCAACAATGAAAAACTTCGAGTTTGGAAAGATTGCGCTGAGCGCGATCTCCCGCCCTTTTAGAATAGTCATAATACCACCTCCTGTTATGACTAGCTATTAATAGTTACATTTCAAAAATCCTTTTCTTGACCTTTGAAAAATTAATGTTTAAGATTGAAAGAAACATTTCTTAATGTTTTTTGCTCAAATCTTATTTATATCTTTATCATATCATGATTTTTTTTCTGAAAAAAACCTGAAAAAAATCGTCAGGGTAGTGGAATATAATGTAAGAGTCAAACTTGCAATACGCTTCAACCCCGACAATGAAAATGCGTTGAGCGCGATCTCCCGTCCTTTAAAACATTTGTAATACCTCCTGTCATACTTAATTATTAATGGTTTCACTTAAAAGCAACTTTGGGTTGATTTTTGAAAAATGTTCATTTAAAATAGAAGAAATAATTTTTCTAGTATTTATTAGTTCTATCTCTCATCGACATAATTAGAATAACATGGATCATTTTTTTAGAAAAACCTGAAAAAAATTGTCAGGGTATTGGAGGAATACAATGGAAGAAAAAAAAATTGGAAAAAAAAGAGGTCCTAAAGGAAATTGGGAAGAACTTCTTGAACAATATCGAAAGTTACCGTATTCATATCAAAGAGTGGTTACCGATGTCTTGCAAGTAATGATAAATGAAAGCAATAAAACTTTCTCTAAGAAAAAAGAGATTCGAAAACTTTATCATACTATCATCCGCCAAGAAATGCAAAAAAAGAATATAACTTATTCAGAATTATATGAAAGACTAAATGAAAAAGAACATCTACAATTAAACCCTAAAACATATGAATCATTTCGGAGAGATATGATTATTGATGGCTATTTATTTAAACATACATGTGACATTTTAGAAATCCCATACACCGAAATAAAATCGAAGGGTAAAGATGGAACTGATAAATCTTATATAAAACTTAAAATATTAGAGGACGCAATATCTAAAACAGATACGTATGAAATGGAAATTAATGTTCTTGACGAAGAAAGTATCTCGAAAATAGCCAAAAGCAAGAATAAGGATATAAACGAAGATGAGCTTACACATATAGACAAAAAAATTAGTTTGTCTGGATATTATAGTAATTTTCTTATTGCAAAAGGAAATTTTATGGCAAGTAATATGGAATGGAGTTTTAAACTATTAAATAAATACGAAAAAGAAATAATTGAAAAATTGATATATTCATTAAAACAATTAGCATTTGACGAAAGTACAAAATAATATTGATACTATATAATTTTATAGTTTCCGATGTCGGAAATGAAAAAGACTTACCTCATTTCAAAGGTAGGTCTTTTTTATTCTGGCTTTTCAATTATATCATAACTAATATTAACAAGCTGACCAATATCTTTATCTAAAACAACGGACAGGCGAGCTAATGTATCTATAGTGATTCCTCGTTCATGACGGATATTATAAAATGTTTTTCTTGGAATATTCCATTGTTTGAAAATTTTATTTTCAGAAAGATTCTGTTCCTCAATAGCTTTTAGCAATGGAGTATAGTCAATCTTTACTTTTATGTCCTTCATAATTAGTCAATCTCCTTTGACTAAATTTTAAATGAAAAAATAAAGGTTGCATACGCGAGTAATATCGCTATAATATTAAGTACAGTCTTATTTTTTAGGCTAATAAGAAAAAGTTTTATTCTCTAAAAGCTCATTATATGGAGAAGGAAAGGAGTAAAGAAATAGTTGCAACAAAACAACATATCAAATTTAAAAAAGGAGGAAAATCATATGTTGAACAAAACTATTAAAAAACTTATCGCTTTAACACTTGCAACCGTAACGGTAGCGACTGGTAGCACCGCAGTCAGTGCATCAACACTGACACCTAAAAAGTCCCACAGCAAGGCAGAAATCACAGAATACGTTGACTACTTCAACGATATTACAGACAGATATGCATTCCGCCCAGACGGGTATGTACCAGTTTCAAGAAATGGGGAATATCATAAAGGACAGTCATATAATTCATGGCAGATGACATTGTTACTTCAGAATACTCCAGGCATTACATCTGAGCAGAAAGCTGATATGAAAAAAGCAGCTAGTAAGTGGAAAAAGTCTTACTTATCCGAGCGAATGCTTTACATCTACCAGACCAAGTGGTCAGATAAAATGTACGACTATCTTGATGACGACAGAACATCTGCAAGTTGGGCATCTAAGTACAAGGCTAAGGTTAAAAAAACATATACTGAGATAGATGCTTATTTAACTAAGAATGCCAAATACAACCAGAAACTTGCAGGTGAACTGAGGAAGTTCAACAAACAGCGTCGTGACATTTATAACAAAGCCATTGACAACTGGTGCTTTAAAATGACAAAGTCTCAGAAAGCTAAGTATAAAAGTCCTATCTGTGGAAGTGGTATGAAACCACAGGCATCCTTTATACAATACGTGGACGTTATGTTTAGTAAGTCAAAAATGTCGTCAAATCCTTATTATGAAACAATGTTTGGTGGAAGTTGCACAAGGCACATTGCAGTTGATGATTATAATGACACAAAGTTATATGCTTCAAAAACACTTGGACTTCATGGTGGTGAGTTAAATCCAAACGGAGCGAACAACGTATGGGGCAGACACATCCAGTGGAAAAAGTGGTAACCTACAACCTTACAAGGACAGGCGCAAGCCTGTCCTTTCTTTTTGCGTTCCCAATCCGTATTAGTCACCACATAACCCCAGCCCACTCTCCTTGGGACATTCCAAATGTACAGGTAGAAGTAAACACCCTACCTATGATTCAATTCATCCAAGGGTACTTCGCACTAAAATAGTAGAGATACAGATGATGGTTAAATTCCGATGTCGGAAATTTTATTTGTGTACCATTCCTTCACCCCTAAATCCCCTATGCCCGACTCCCATAGGGGACTTTAATTTGTTTGTTCCAGTTCAAATTATTTTGAAAAAATAAGATGTGTTTTTCAGATCAGGAAATATGAGTAGTATTCAAGAGGACTTGATGGATTAATCCGTCAAGTCCTTTCTATTTATTATGAGAAATAGCAGTGTACGAGCTGTCAAGTATTTTCTGCCTTCCTATAAAGAGTAAAATTCTTGACAGCTCTGTTTTTGGCAAATAAAAAAATATCATAGAATCTAACTTAATAGACTCATATGATATTTCTTTGATTACTCCTATGATTACCCTTGAAGACGAAGACGCGCAAAAGCCTTTATTTTCACAATGTCATTAACTTTAGCAAAAAGCAGAAATCGTAAGTATTTATAAAACTATGA
>ERZ857693.1051-NODE-1051-length-38093-cov-11.211604_pt1 | contig 38093 bp, 24 predicted proteins | sample MGYA00519765_ERZ857693 | MGnify/ENA primary metagenome ERZ857693 (study PRJEB31778, sample SAMEA3449354) | human gut metagenome | biome: human gut; feature: human-associated habitat; material: faeces | place: United Kingdom | collected 2010/2012 ... | reverse complement strand
TCCCGCCTGTCCATAACCAGGGTGTCAGCTTAGCTCCTCTACAGGGTCATGCCCTATGGTGATTATTCCTGCCGACTACTGGCTCATTCTTTTTTGTTTTAAGTCTTACTGACCTGTTTAAGTATCAATACCTCACGGCACCTTACGGCGGACGTTTTCCCGACTCGGTCTTCATACTTCTCAGCCTTCCTGTCACAGCTGAATTCAACTCTCCGCAGCTATTTCTGAAAGTTCAATTCAACTGTGACAGAACATTACCTGTTTGTCTCTGCTTACTACGCTGCCTGCAACTGTGGCCTTCTGATATCACTCATCAGTTTCATTGGGTCATAATCCACACCCTTTGTCAGGATTGTGTAGAATACCCTAATAATCTTACATGCCACTGCTACTACTGACTGCATCTTCTTTAACGGGTTTTCTTTACGGGTTCGATAATACTCATGTATTTCCTTAAACTCAGCATTCTTCCCCACCAGTGATATCGCAGCTTCATACAGCACATATCTCAGCCGTTTTCTGCCTCTGTAGCTGATCCGGCTCTCTCCATTGTGCTTTCCGGAATCATTTGCCACGATTGCATATCCCGCCAGCTTCTGCAGCTGCTTCGGATTATCAAAACGTCCAATGTCACCTACTTCTGCAATAAATCCGCTGACTGTAATCAATCCGATTCCTTTGATTTCCATCAGTTTATCAACATATGGAATCGTCTTCAGTTTTTCCTCTATAGTTTGGAGCAGTTCCTCCATCCTTGACACATATACATCCATGTCATTCAGCAGATTCTTCAGTTCAATCCTTGCCGCTTCCGGTGCTTCCTTACTTCCAACGCTATGCTCTGCAGCTGATACCAGGATCTTTGCCCTCTTCATTCCAGTGCCTCGCAGCTTCGCGTTTCTCCAAATCTGGTTTACACCGTTCACTCCAAGTATTCTGATATCCTCCGGCAATGGAGCTTCCTTGAGTATCATTCGTCCGCTGACTGCCATTAAATCCCCATAAACGTCTTTATATTCAGGAAAATAAATGGCAAACCATCTAGCGATTCGATTCTTGATTCTTGTTAGCTCTTCCTGCGTCTGGAAACGAAGATTCGATAAGCTCCTGATCTCCGCATAAATACCGGTTGGTATGTAGGGATAAGAGAAGCGTCCTTCATTGACCAGTGCCGCAATCGTCTTTGGATCCTTACGGTCATTCTTATTGGGATTGTTGTCATCCAGCTCTTTCGACTTCTTGACATGGTGCGGATTCACATGTACAGGCTTCATCCCGCTGTCCTGCAGGAATTTCCCCAGTGCAAACCAGTAATGACCGGTCGGCTCCATTCCGGGAATTACAGCTGTTTTACCTTGCTTTTCTGCGATATCTTCCACCCATGCCTTGAACATCATGAAACCCGCCTCAGTATTACTGAATTCCAGCGGCTTCTTTGTATATTCATAGTTCCGCCAATCAAATGCCCTGGCAAAATGAGTTTCACTGCCGACATCAATTCCAACAATCAAAGTTTTTTCAGTTATGGATGCAATTTTTGCGTTCTGTGTGTTACAATTCATTATAGATACCTCACTGTTTTAATAAGATTTTTTACTAACCGTCCAAAGTCAGTAATCTTATTTTACTCTGAGGTATTTCTTTTTCTCAACCTTCTTTCTTGGAATTCCCTATATTTGAATTATACAGGAAGCTCCCCTCTTGTCCTTATGATTGGAAAATAATTTTGCAGTTTGTTCTTCATAGGCAATTCCTTTCTACTGATGATTTTTTTCTGACTGTTCTCTGCAGATTTTCATTTTGACCATTTATTTTAATTACATTGAATCGATGCTTTGAATAAAAGCTGTTGACCTTGTTCTGAATTCAGATGCTCCATGAATCGGAGTAATTACAGAATACATGACAAATACTGGAATTGCAATTTGTATTTTGTTCATAACTCATCTTTTTTGTCGATAAAATTGTGGATAATTTTTTGGGGGGGAAGAATAACAAAAGAGTCCGGACATACATTTTCTGTATATCCAGACTCTTTTCTTTTTAACAAAGCTTTTCGCAGCTCAGTTCATTTTCATCCTGTCTGCATTTCTTAAGCTCTGCGTTTCTTTTTAAATGCAATTACGATCACTGCACCTGCTGCAAGCAATGTCATTCCGAAGAATGGAATTACATTGGCTGCATCTCCGGTCTTCACTGTAGTAGTCTTAACGGCATCTGCCTTCTTATCAGAATCATTCTTATTTAAGTCATTCTTATTTGAATCATCTTTCTTTGAATCATTCTTCTTATCATCGTCAGCTGCCGGTTTCTTTTTCAGACCATCCAGTGCCTTCTCGATTGCTGCTGCCATTGCGTCAACTTTATCCTGTTCGGATTCTTTCAGACCCTTTTCTACCGCTGCGACTGCATCATCCAAAGCCTTCAGACTTTCTTCTGTATACTTACTTCTGTCAATCTTCTGTACTTTTTCCATTGCTGCATTCACTGTTGTATAGTCTGCATCTTTTTCCGGTTCAACTACCGGGCTTTCTACCAGTTCGCTTAATGCTTTCTCAATCGCTGCTGCCATTGCATCAACTCTGCTCTGTTCGGATTCTTTCAGACCCTTTTCTACTGCTGCGATTGCATCATCCAAAGCCTTCAGACTTTCTTCTGTATACTTACTTCTGTCAATCTTATCTGCTTTTGCAATTGCTGCATTCACTGCTGTATAGTCTGCATCCTCTTCTACAGCCGGTTTTTCAACCAGTGCTACATACGCATTATTGATTGCTGCTGCCATTGCATCGACTCTGCTCTGCTCGGATTTCTTCAGTCCTTCTACTACCGCTGCAACTGCATCATCCAGTGCTTTCAGACTCTCATCTGTATATCTGCTTCTGTCTACTCCTGCAGCTTTTTCTTTTGCTGCATTTACTGCTGTATAATCTGCATCTTCTTCTACAACCGGTCCGTCATTTTTTGCCAGTGCTGCTACGGCTGCCTCAAGAGCTGCCTTCGCATTGGCTACTTCAGACCAGGACTTATCCGGCTGATTTCCTGCATTGATCGCTGCATCAAGTTCTGTGATCAGTGCTTCAGATGCTGTGATCTGCTCATTCAGGGCTGCTACAGATTCTGCTGTATAAATATGCTTTGCCGCCTCTGTCTTTGCTTCTTTTAATACCTTCCGGTATTCTGTCAGATCGTATGGATCTGCATCTGCCGCTCTTCCATTTATCTGGATCTCTACGATATGGTTCTCATGTCCGCTTGTAGTATTACTTCCAACTTTACCCATTGCGTACAGACGTACATATCTTCCTGTCACAGCTTCTCCGCTGTATAATGCTTTTCCTGCTGAAGTTTCTGCATATAATGTATCTGTCGGATCCACACCTAAATTATATACATCAGAATCTCCACTGTAATAGAGAACTGTCTTCTTCGCAAAATCTGCTGTATCAGATACTACCAGTGCGGTTGCCTTATAAGTTCTTCCATCAGTCCAGTAACGCCATAAGTTTACATTGTTGATCCTGCACTGCTGTCCGAGATCAATTGTAATGTAAGAACCTTTATCTTTTCCGTCTTTTCCGTAAATTGCATAGCTGTCAGAATCATTATTAAGACCATCTACTGCCTTGGAAAGCGGACTTCTTGTATTGGTCATATCTGTTGTCTCATTTGCATCTACCCATGCAGCTGTTACATTTTTCTGATATGCCAGATTTTCTACTACTTTCGGCACAAGTGTTGCATAACCTGCTGTCAGTGCCTCTTTTGCTGCCTGGATTGCTGAAGCATCTCCACCTGAGATGGCACTCGTTGCATTGGAAAGAAGCGTATCCATATTGGCTGCTGTCCAGGACTCTGTTGTCCAGTTATTTTTTTCTGCTGTGATCTTCTTCACAGTCTCTGCCAGTCCTGATGTCGGAACTTCATCGTAACCAAGACTTCTGTCATAAACTGCTACATTTGTCACAGCTCCGTTTACACCGTTACCAACGATCTTTGCTGCCGGAACTGCGAACTCTTTGTTCTCTGCATTATATACAGACGCACTTATCTGTCCGTCTACATAAATACGAACCAGTCCGTTATTTTCTTTTACACCAACGATCATAGATTCTGTTGCATCGGAAATAACTGCATCAGCTGTTGCTGTCACACCGTTTACCGTGAAATACGGATGTCCTTCCGCATTGATTCCGAGTTCATAAGCATCTCCCTGCTTTACAAGGACAACGCTTCTGTCTGCTGTCTGAACCTGTGCTGCTACTGTGAATCCGTTGGTTCCTTCTACGCTGCGGTCTTTTCCACTGATCTCGCTGTTGCTTCCCTCTACAGTTTCTTTCTCTGCAATCTTATTCTCTGCATAGTATGGAGCTGAGATCTTTCCTGTAATCTGATTTCCGGCTGCATCTGCTCCACTCTCTGCGGATACTTCTACAACATCGCCATCATTCAGTGCTGTAGCAAATGTCAGTTTAAATGTACGCAGGTCTGCATACTCTGAAACTGTCACATTATCAACAACTTCATTATTTACTTTGACCTTCAGGATTGCATTTCCTTTGATCTTTTCACTTAACTGTACCCGAAGCTCTGTTCCTGAAACACTTGTCAGACTCTTGAATGTCGGTGCAGTTGTATCTGCATCCTGGCTCAGAGACCATACCTGTACTTCACCCGGCTGAAGTGTAACGGATACTTCTTCACCCTTTGTATAAGTATCTTTTGCTGTCGCAATCGTTCCATTCGGAGAATAAGTATGTACTGTACTCATGTGGTAAGTACCGGCTTTTGTAACTCCGATTGCATCATTCAGTGTAAATGTGATCGTCTTCTCTGTTGCAGACGGGTTTCTCATGGAAATGATTCCTGCATTTCCATCGAAGCATGCAAATCCATATGGATTCTGTACTTCACCGCTGCTCATTCCACCATTTCTGTAAGTGCTGAGTCTTGTTGCACTGGATGGATGGCTACCGATCATCTTCGCATTCTTCAGCTTGGAGAAATTTTCTTCCTCCCACTCAAGGAACTCTGCATTTACAAGATATTTATCCTTGTCCAGCAGTGAATCAGAGTAATAAAGCTCCCAGAATGCAGTTCCTCTTGTTCCCATCATATACAGGTAATTCTTGAACTGTTCTGCTGTCATGGAGTCAGCTACGATTCCTGTTCCTTCACTTCCGTAGATCGGGTCATGGTTATAAAGATTTGCCAATGGGAACTGAAACTGGTGTACCTGAACAAACTCATAGTAGTTCGCATCACGGTAAGTCAGCATATTGTCCATCTTATTATTCAGCGTACCATTACTGATCTCTCCACGGTCTCCTGCACACTGTAACCATACAGAGTTTGCCCACTGTAAGAACCATGGACTTGGGTTGACATAACAGGTCAGGGAAATCCACAAGTTCTTAATATTATAATCTTTCTCAGCCTGACGGATATTCTCCATCAGCACGATCCATTTCTCCCAAAGGTCTGTCACATGGTACATCTGATTCTGTCCACCATACATATGGCGGTGTTCCTCACTGTATCCTACAACACCTTCTCCTGACGGGAATGCATTATACTGTGCAACATCTGCAAATCCATCCCACTTCCAGTAGTTCACTCCATAGTCGTGCATCCAGTTGATCGCCATTTCTTCAAACTTCTGAACATAAGTTGCATCTGCAACATCAATGGAACCACCGGATTTACTTCCTGTTCCGCTCTTTGTCAGGATATCTGCCAGAGAACCGAAGAAGTTGTATCCTCCTCTTGGTCCAATCCATACACCGAAATCAGATCCCAGTTTATTTACCAGGGAACTGGATGTCGTCAGTCCATTCGGGAACTTGGAGTTAAACTCCCAGAATCCTGTTGTATTCAGGGTCGTTCCTGAACGTACGGAATCTACAACCGATGTATCATTGTAGTTGTTCCATCCATCATCCACTACATAGGAATCCATCGGGCGAACTCCGGTCTGTGTCAGTTCCTTCTCGATTTCAATGAATGAGGAAAGGATATTATCATCATCAATTCTCATCATGTTGTCGAACCAGGAGTTGTACTGCAGACGGAAATCTGACGGAGTTGCAATACTATCGATATAATCATAAAAATCACTTTGGATGACTCCCTGATCACTTCCGTCACTATGGCTTGCACCAACAACGGTCTGCCAGGAAATATACTTTCCATCCTCAGTCAGCTGTCCGTCTCTCTCAAAATCTGTAAAATTCTTTCCTGTATAGTAGCGTACATGTCCCAAACCTGATTCAATCTGTGTATCAGTTTCCGGGAATTCTGATCCCACAAACATTCCATCAATATAGATCGGCTGTCCGAGATTTGCCTTATATTCGCTCATCTCTACAACACCGCCGACTCCCTTCGGAACAGTCCATGTCTTATCGCTGTCTGTGACTGTCAGATGCTCGCCATCGATATAATCCATGCGGACATCCTTATCTTCACTGTCAATCTCCAGGAACTTACGCATGAAATGATCTCCATCATACATGACAATCTTTTCTGTAATATTGGCTTCGCCTGTTCCCATCTCAACCGGATCAAATTCAAAAGTAATCATCTTACCGGTCTTATTGACATCATTGATCACTGCTGTTGTATCATCAATCGAAGTCGATTTCAGTGTCAGTTCACTGGATTTGATTTCTTTTCCGGCAATCTGTGTACCTTTGTCAAGAACAGTTGTTCCGGCTGTATCCTGCACATCCAGTTCTCCGACATTCATAAACTTATTCCGGTTTGCATCCTGCCAGTGGTAGGACTCAATACCAACCAGTTTGATCTTGGATGTCGTCACTGTTTCATCCAGCTCGATCGCATCCGGCTTTGTATTTTCATCGGTTGTCAGTGAAATTTCTGCATTTCCACCAACCGTTGCATCCTGCCATGCACTGCCATCCCAGTACTGGATCTTTAGTTTGGTCAGACGTCCGGTACAGTTATACTTCGCACCATTATCATAACGCGGTGTATAAACCACCTTTTTTACTTTTTTTTCTGATCCAAAATTTACTACCAGTTTCATATCATCCGAATTAGAACACCAGAAATTGCCTGTTGTATCGGTAATCCCGTCTAATATCTGACTGCTATTTCCCTCACTGGTCGTATATTCTTCCAATGAAACTGCCCCGTTACTTGTCTCATCCAGCGTCTTAATCACAAATTCTTCTGAATTTTCTCCCGGTGTTAACACTGAATTTCCAAGCAGGTTCTCAATTTTTGTCGTGGAAAGCCTGTCATCAGAAATACTGAACTCACGGCTGATCTTATCATTTCCAATGGTCACAATATTTCCACTCTTCGTAGCACTGACTGCATCCTGTGCGGCTTCTACTTCAGTCACTGCAAGCGGTGAAATCTGCACACAGCTTAATGCTGTCACAAGTGCAACCGCTTTTTTTAGTTTCCCTTTCATCATAGAAACTTATCTCCTTTCTCCCATTTTCGTGAGTATCTTATTTATATTAAGATACATCCTACTTTATTGTATCTCTTTTTTCCTCTCAAATCTTGTCACCCCCCCCACATTTTTTTGCTGTTTTTTGTCTGATTCGGAACTATTCGGATCTGTCTCGCATCCGTTTAGTGAAAGGGATTTGATTAGACTGGTATATTAATAAAGGTGCTTATGACCTGATATCCTATGCATCGGATTATCTGAGACAGGTCATAAACACCTTACTTTATTATTAGAAATGATGAAAAACTATTTTCAGTTATTATCCCAGCATTTCCCGGAGCATTTTGTTGACCATTCCCGGATTTGCCTTTCCTTTCATGGCTTTCATCGTCTGTCCGACCAATGCACCGAGTGCTTTTTCTTTTCCTCCTCTGTAATCAGCGACTGCCTGTGGATTGTCAGCAATGACTTTCTCCAGCGTCGTTCTGAGTGCATCTGCATCATTGACTGTCTTCAGTCCATGCTCTTCTACATATACATCCGGCTCAATATCATTCAGGAAGATCTGTTCAAATACTTCTTTTGCCACAGAACTATTTACTGTGCCCGCATCATTAAGCTCGATCAGCTTCGCCAGATTCACCGGTGAGAACTTCAGATCTTCTGCTTCCATGCTGTGTTCCTTCATCAGACGCATCGTCTCTACCATCAGCCAGTTGGATACTTTTTTCGGCTTATTGCAGATCGCAGTCGTCGCTTCAAAAAGATCTGCCATATGCTTGGATTCTGTAATGATCTCTGCATCATATTCCGGGATGTCAAATTCTTTTTTGTAACGCTCCAGCTTCTCTGTCCGAAGTTCCGGCTGCTGTGCCCTGATTTTTTCGATCCATTCGTCACTGATCACGATCGGAACAAGATCCGGTTCAGGGAAGTAACGGTAATCCTGTGCATCTTCTTTGGAACGCATTGCATAGGAATGTTCTTTATTATCATCCCATCTTCTTGTCTCCTGGGTCACTGCTTTTCCTTCTTCCAGCAGCTCGATCTGTCTCTGACGCTCTCCCTCAATTGCATGAGCGATTGCTTTAAAGGAGTTCAGGTTTTTCATTTCCGTTCTTGTACCAAATGTATCCGAACCAACTTCCCGAACAGAAAGGTTTACATCCGCACGCATAGATCCTTCCTGCAGCTTGCAGTCCGATGCTCCCAGATACTGTACGATCATACGGAGTTTCTCAAGATATGCGATCACTTCCTCAGCGGAACGCATATCCGGCTCTGATACAATCTCTACCAGCGGAACTCCGCTTCGGTTATAATCAACCAGTGATGTATCATCCCATTCATCGTGAACGAGCTTTCCCGCATCTTCCTCCATATGCATTTCATGGATCCGCACTTTTTTCTTTCCGCTTCCGCTTTCAATCTCTACATATCCATCTCGTGCGATTGGAAGATAAAGCTGGGAAATCTGATAGTTCTGCGGATTATCAGGATAAAAATAGTTCTTGCGGTCAAATTTACATACCTGCGTGATCTTACAGTTTGTTGCAAGTCCGATCGCCATCGCATATTCTACAACCTGCTTATTCAATACCGGAAGCGACCCAGGCATACCGGTGCAGACCGGGCAGGTATGCGTATTCGGTGCCCCACCAAATTCGGTACTGCATCCACAGAAAATCTTTGTCTTTGTTGCCAGTTCGATATGAACTTCCAGTCCGATCACTGTCTCATACTGCTTTGCCATGATTACTGTACCTCCTTTTCCGCTGTCCGTCCGATCTGTGCAGGAACCTCATGCACTTTCTTTGTCGCACATTCATAAGTATATGCGGCACGGATCAGCGTCTTTTCGTCGAATACATTTCCTATGAGCTGCATTCCCACCGGCAGCCCTTTGCTGTCTTTTCCTACCGGCACACTCATGCCCGGAAGTCCGGCAAGATTGACAGAGATCGTATAAATATCTCCCAAATACATTTTCATCGGGTCATCCAGACTCTTTCCAAGCTCCGGTGCTGTTGTCGGGGCAGCAGGTCCCAAGATCAGATCGTATTTTTCAAATACACGGTCAAACTCCCTCTTGATCAGGGCTTTTGTTCTCAACGCTTTCAGATAATAGGCATCATAATATCCTGAACTTAATACGAAAGATCCCAGCATGATCCTTCTCTTTACCTCTGCTCCGAATCCTTCGGAACGGGTCTTTTTATACATATTGTGAAGTCCCTCATACTCTTTGGTACGATATCCATATTTTACTCCGTCGAAACGTTCCAGGTTGGAACTTGCCTCTGCTGCTGCGATCGTATAGTATGCCGGAATCGCATATTTTACGAGTCCCAGGTCAAACACCTCTACCATTGCACCTTTTTCCTCAAGCACTTTCGCTGCCTGCATGACTGCCTGATTTACTTCGGGATCCAGTCCTTCGCCCATATAATCTCTCGGGATTCCGATCCTGAGTCCTTTTACATCTTCCACCAGTGCTTCTGTAAAATCACAGTCATCCCGTTCGATCGACGTACTGTCTTTCTCATCGTGGGATGCGATCACTTCCAGGATTGCTGCACAGTCTGCCACATCCTTTGCCACCGGTCCGATCTGATCCAGTGAAGAACCATATGCCACCAGTCCATAACGGGAAACTGTACCGTACGTCGGTTTCAGTCCCACTACTCCGCAAAAGGAACTTGGCTGACGGATCGATCCACCGGTATCAGAACCAAGTGCATAATAACATTCGCACGCAGCCACTGCCGCACAGGATCCACCGGAAGAACCTCCCGGAACATGAGCTGTATTATGAGGGTTTTTCGTTGGTCCATAATAAGAAGTCTCCGTCGTACTTCCCATGGCAAACTCATCCATATTCGTCTTTCCGAGAATGACGGCTCCTGCATTCTTCAGGTTTTCAACCGCCTGTGCTGTATAAGTCGGTTTAAAACCTGAAAGAATTTTGGAACTGCATGTTGTAAGCTGTCCTTCAATACACATATTATCTTTGATCGCCACAGGAACTCCTGCCAGCGGGCCGGTCAGCTCTCCTGCATCAATCTTTTTCTGAATTTCATCTGCCTGTGCATAGGCCCCTTCTTCATCCAGTGTCACATAACTGTTGATTGTTGGCTCTACTTCTTTTGCCTGCTCGATTACTGCCCGGACTGCTTCTCTGACTGTCACCTCACCGGCTTTTATTTTTCTGCCCAGTTCAAGGGCTGTAAGTTTTAATAAATCCATCTTCATCTCACTCCCTTTAACCTATCGTCTTCGGCACTTCAAAGCTGTCTTCTTTCCGAAGCGGTGCATTTGCCAGCGTCTTCTCTTTATTATCACCATTTGTTACAACATCTTCCCTGAATACATTCTGCACCGGAAATACATGAGACATCGGTTCAATCCCGGTGGTATCCAGTTCATTTAAGGTATCTATATAATCCAGCATCTGCTCCATATCGCTTTTGGCGGCTTCTTTCTCTTCCGCCGAAAGCTCCAGTTTTGCAAGGATTCCAACATATTCTATCGTTTCGTCTGAAATTTTATTTGCCAATTCTGTCACCCTTTCTCACATCATTTTCTGATACCAGGGTCAAAAGGTCTGACACCACGTGTGCTCGCACACGAGTGGTAGAATGACCTTGTGACCCGCCCCAATATGAGCATAAAAGTGGGGCGTAAGCACCACGATATGCGAATGTTGGGTAGGATTGTGGGAGCACGTAGTGCGTAACAATCCGCAGGTATCATAGTCGGGGGCTTTTGACCCCGACATCATTTTCTGTAAATATCATAAAATGCTTCATAGTCCTGACTTCCGATCTTTTTGGATGGTGTCAGAATCATTTTTCCTGTCACGGTGATCTCCGTTCCCTCCGTCAGCACTGCATTTTTATAGATTGCATTTTCACTTCCTGCTTCTACCATGATCGAATAACTCTGATAATTCAGGCTGTCATATTCTTTATCATACAATTCTCCGAGATAGATCTCATACTCCATCACAGCCCAGTCTTTTGTTCCCGAGACATCATACACCCCTGCAGGAATCTCTTTTCCGACAGTATACTTCTTTTCCGGCTGGAGAGTATACGTCACACTCAACGGATTATCTTCTGACTGCATCTGTCCGGTCTGACCATTTTCCGTATGGAAGGCGAGTACCACATCTTCTCCAATCATGACATGGGCCCCATCATACAATCTCACATCTTCCATTTCAGTAATATCTTCATCCTCATCAGATGCATTTTCAGAGAAATATCCATACAGATAAATGGAATTGTCCGGATCCTCGGTCTGAAACGAACCGTATCCTGACTGAAGTGTTACTTCATAAGTTCCTTCCGGAATATCTGTTCCCACAACATATTCACCATATCCAAGCTCTGTATCGTAAACCTCTCCACTGTCGGATAACTCTCTCGTTACAAACTCATACGGATCATTCTCGTCCACACTTGTATCGATTTCTGAACCACTCCACCAGTTATCATCACCAGAGTTATTGATCTGATAAATCTTATTTTTTATCTCTGTCGTCACAAAACTGATCGCCGGTCCGCCAATACTGATCAGAATCATCAGCAATACAATGATTGTTGAAATCCATCCCTTTTTCTGCTTTCCGGACTTTTTCTTTTTCCTGCCCGTCTGCGTCCAGTTCTGTCCGCTCTGCCAGGAACTCTGTCCCTGCTGATTTTGTCCATTCTGCCAGGAACTCTGTCCCTGCTGGTTTCGTCCGCTCTGCCAGGAAGCCTGCCCCTGGCGGTTCAGCCCACCGGACGGCTTTCCGTTATGGGATTCACATAAATGCTTTGCCTCAATCCCTTTTCCGTCAAAGCTGCTTTCATTCAGGCGGTAATTTTTCCGCTCAATTTTTGTATTATCAAGACCGCAAAGTGTACATCTTCCATTTACAAGTTTTCCACCACAAAGATAACATCTTCTCTTTTTCATCTGAACTCCTCCGCTTTTCTGTCCACAACGGTCTCTTGCTTTCCATCACATTCCTTATAACTATCGGTCTGCTATGCTCTCTGTCACCATCTATGTGTCGCTGTCGGTCTGCCACACTCTCTGCTACTATGGCTCCAGTCTGCTCAAATCTCTCGGGAACAAGGTTGTCTCACGCACATTATCTTCGTTCATCATCTTCATCGTCAGACGTTCCATACCGATTCCAAGTCCACCATGTGGCGGCATTCCATGCTTAAATGCACTTAAATACTGTTCCATCCCCTCGTCCGTCATGCCACGCTTTTCCATTTTCGCAAGCAGCTCATGATAATCATGAATACGCTGTCCGCCCGTTGTGATCTCCATTCCTCTGAAAAGCAGGTCAAAGCTGAGCGTATAAGTGGAATCTGCCGGATCATCCATTGCATAGAACGGACGCTTCTTGGACGGATAATGCGTTACAAACACAAAATCCGCATCCCATTCTTCTTTTGCATATCTACTGATCAGCATTTCCTCTTCCGGTTCGAGATCAAATGGATTCTTGATCTTTCGGTCATACTTTTCTGCCACAAGTCTCTTGATCTCATCAAATCGTACAGCCGGAATCTCTTTCGTCTTTGGTACTTGAATATCCAGGATCTTCAGCTCTCTTGCATACTCTTTTTCAAGCAGAGCCATCGTATACTGAAGAAATCCGGTCTCCATTGCCATAATATCTTCAAATCCATCGATATATCCCATTTCAAAATCCAGGCTGGTGTATTCGTTGAGGTGTCGCTTGGTATTATGCTTTTCTGCACGGAATACCGGAGCAGTCTCAAATACACGGTCAAAAACGCCAACCATCATCTGCTTATAGAACTGCGGGCTTTGCTGAAGGATCGCCGGTCTGTGGAAATATTCCAGCCGGAAGAGGTTTGCTCCTCCCTCAGCACTTTTCGCACCGATCTTCGGAGTATGGATCTCTGTAAATCCTTCCTGATAAAGGAAATCCCTGAACCCTCTTACAATACCTTCCTGAATCCTGAATTTTGCACGCTCTCTGATATTTCTCAGAGAAATTGGTCTGTAATTTAATTTTGCTTCCAGAGATGTATTCAATTTCCATTTTGAAATCGGAAGCGGCATTGGCTCTGCAGGCTCACTTAAAATCTTCAGTTCTCCTAACCGGATCTCAATCCCGTTCGGAGCTTTTTCCGATCGCTCCAGCATCCCTGATACTTCTACTGTATCTGCTTCTTTCACATCTTTCAAGTTAAATTTTGAAACTCCTTCTTCATAAACGCACTGCACAAGGCCTTCTCTTTTTCTCAGAATGATAAAAGCAACGGTTCCCATATCTCTGATCGTATGGATCGCACCATTCACTCTGACTTCAGTTCCGATTCTGCCTGCTTCAAGCAGTTCTCTTAATTCCAGCGTCTCTTTCTTTTTTACTCCTGTTACAAGCTCCATTTTACTTCTCCTTTCAGATTCCAGCATCCCGGTGAAGCTTTTTTCTAAATAGAAAAAGTCCCGGGATACAACAGTATCCCGGGACGGAAATTATCAAATATAATATCCGCGGTACCACCCGCATTGAATCCTCTGTCTGCTCTTTCGTCAGTTCTTTCGAATTCCCCTCTTTGCAGATAACGCCTGCTAAACGTGCTGCCCTACTGATCTTTCAGACAGCCGGCTCCCAAGTGTTCCCTTGATCTGCTCCGCTGTCCGGCACTCTCAGTCGGTGATGCCTGCTTCCTGTCAGTTTCTGAAGATCAGAGTCTTGCTCCTCGCTTTTATCTATTTTAACACGTTAGCCTGTTAAAACTTGGTTTAAATATTAGCACACTGCTTTTTTAATTGCAAGTTCTTTTTTTAATTTTTAATCTTCACTTTTCTGCTCTATTTTAATTCTTCGCTGACTGTTTCCAATGCCTTATCCAACTGGTTATCCTTCTTCGGATCGGCTTCGTCATACTGATATTCCACTTCTATATCAGGCTCAACACCTTTTTTATTGATGCTTTTTCCACTTGGAGTATAATATTCTGCGATCGTTACTTTAAAGCACGTTCCGTCTCCCAGATCCAGTAATTGCTGCACAACTCCTTTTCCATAGGTCGTTACTCCGACAATCTTTCCTGTGCCATAATCCTGGATCGCACCGCTGAAGATCTCCGATGCACTTGCACTGTATTGATTCACAAGAACTGCCAGCGGCTTTTTAAATTCATTCGTGCCATCACACGTGATCTTATCCGTCTTACCATTTTTATCTTTCGTGGAAACGATCGTTCCTTCCGGCAAAAGAAGCTTCAACATATTGCAGACAACATCCAGATTTCCTCCCGGATTATTTCTCAGATCGATCACAAGACCTTCCATTCCCTGATTTTCCAGGTCATCCAGTGCTGCTTTAAACTGATCGTATGTCACCAGATCGAATTCTGATACCCGGATATAACCAACCCTGCCATCCTTCATCTCATACTCAACTGTCTGTGCCTCGATCGTATCTCTTGTGGCAGTCAGCGTCTCTTCCTTCCCGTCTCTCAGGACATATAACGTTACTTCCGTACCTTTTTCCCCTTTGATCCAGGATACGATCGTATCCAGTTCTTCATCACCAACTTCATGGTCATCTACCTTTTCCAGAATATCCCCTGCCTTCAGACCTGCCTTTTCAGCCGGAGAATCCTGATAGACATTCACAATCGTCACTGCTTTCGTATCTGCATCTCTTGTCAGCGTTGCTCCGACACCGGAAAATGTGCCGCTGGTAGATTCCATCAATGCTTTCGTCTCATCTTTATTGTAATAAACTGTATAGGGATCTCCCAGTGCTGCTGCATAACCTGAATAGATTCCCTCTACCAGTGCATCCTGATCCACTTCATCCTGATACAGATAATATTTGTCGATCAGTTGATTCAGTTGATCCAGCTTCTTTGACACATCTCCTTCTGTTACATTTTCTGATGTATAAGAACCGCTGCTGTTCCGGTTCACGATATACCATCCTCCAAATCCAAGGATCGAGATCACCGCCATGATCACAATTCCGGTCAGCAGTCCTGCCGCAAAACCACTTTTCTTTCTGCCTGTATTTTCTTCCATTCCTGACTCCTTTCATCCTTTTATATTCTATGCACAAAGAGGACAAAGCAGACATTGATCCGCTCTGTCCTCCCTCAGTTCTTCCTTTGATGACGTATCTGTCATCTTCTGCTTCTGGTCAGCATACTACAAATATGTATTTGGATTTACTGCTGTTCCATTTAATTCTACCTGGAAATGCAGATGTGCACCACTCGAATATCCCGTTGATCCAACATATCCGATCTGCTGTCCTTTTGCGACTTTCTGCCCTGCTGACACGCAGATTGCACTATGATGCATATATTTCGTTACGAGACCATTTCCATGATTGATCACGACCCAGTTCCCGGCACTGTTGCTCCATCCCGCGATCACCACAGTTCCTGCTGCTGCCGCATAAGTCGGTGTTCCTGTCGGAGCTGCATAATCATTTCCCTTGTGAGGTCTTGGATCAAATGCCCTGACTTCACCGAAATAGCTGGACTGATAAGTCATACCCGGACACGGATGCGTAAAATATCCATTTCCACTGACCACATTCCCACTGGACGACGGCTTAAAAGAACTTCCTCCACTATTCAGCTTTGCCTGCTCCTCCTGCAGCCGTCTTGCCTGCTCTGCTTTCTCCTTCAGCTCTTTGAGCGTATCAGCATTCTGCTGGATCTGCGTCTGGATACTTGCGATCTGTGCCTCTTTACTGCTGATCATCTCCTGAGCCTGCGTCTGCTGCTCTACGAGCTGACTTTGCAGCGTATTCAGATTTTTATATTCTTCCTGAAGCTTTGCCTCTTTGTCCTGTACAGTTTTCACCGTATCCTGAAACTCAACCAGCATATCCCGGTCATAAGAAGACAGCTTTGCCACATACTCGGCTTTATTCAGCAGATCTGTGATCGAACTGCTCGTCATCATCATTTCCAGAAACTGTGTATTACCGCCTTCATAAAGATAACGGATCCGCTTTTTCATGCTGTCGTACTGATCATCTTCCGCAATCTGAGCCTGAATCAATTCATTTTCCGCATCGGAGATTTCATCCTCCTTGGCGGTCAGATGCTCCTGCGTCTCATTCATTTTCTTAATGATCTCATCCAGTTTCTCCGACAGCGTCTTCTTTTCTTCTTCTGCTTTCTTTTTATCCGATTCAAGCTGATCTGCTTTTTTCTCAGCTTCATCGATCGTAACCGCACCGGACTGCGATGCCGTTCCGATACAAAGGACGAACGCCAGCAAAATTCCTGTAATTTTCCTCATCCGGCCTTTCATAGGCTTCCTCCTATACTCTCAGATGCTTGCGTACTGTAAAGAAGCTTCCAAGGAAACCAATTCCGATCCCCATGATAAGTCCGATTGGCAATAAGTATGTATATACTACATTTACCGGAAGGAAATCAATAATATTCGTCAGAATACTGAACCGTTCCATGACATAGGAAACTGCCTTATCATAAAGTACATATAAAAGTCCCAGTGGGATCGCTGCGCCAAAGATACCGATGATCAGACCCTCGATCACGAACGGTGATCTTACAACAAAGTCTTTCGCACCAATATATTTCATAATAGCGATCTCTTCTTTTCTGACTGTAATACCCATTGTAACCGTATTGCTGATCAGGAAGATTGACACTCCCAACAGGATCGCAATGATCGCAATGGAAATATACGCAACCAGCATATTAACGCTGGAGAGTGTATTCGCTACAACATCCGATTTATTTACTTTCGACACTCCATCCAGACTCTGTGCAAACTTAACCAGATCCTGCTGCGTAGAAGAAAGAGATTTACTTCTTGCGATCAGATCCTGGCTGTTGTCTGTCGTCTTCATATAAACTTCATAGTTATCTGAATTGGCCAGCGGATTGTCATCTTTAAATCCCTCTGCAAGCTCCGGATTATCTCCGAAATAATCCTTCTGAAAATCCTCCCATGCCTGCTCTGCTGAAATATATTTCACCTCTGAAACGTCATCTCTTGCTTTCAGTTCCTTCCCAATCTTCTGGATCTGCTCATCTGTAGCCTCTTCATTAAAGAAGACCGTGATCGCCACACCTTCCTCAGCACTTCGGATAATATACTGAAAGTTTACAAGAATCGAGAAAAATAATCCGAACAGGAAGATACAGGCTGACATCGTTGCAATGGATGCCAGAGAGAACATCTTATTTCTCCAAATACTCTTAACTCCCTGCTTTCCAACGTATCCAATCGTACTAATCCTCATCTGTATACCCACCTTTTCGTTCATCACTGACGATGACACCCTGCTTCATAGTAATGACGCGTTCGTTCATCTCATTTACGATCTCCTGATTATGCGTGACAACAAGCACGGTTGTTCCACGCTCATTCGCCTCTTTCAGAAGGCTCATGATCTCCCAGGAGTTCGTTGGATCCAAGTTACCTGTCGGCTCATCCGCCAGCAGGATGGCAGGCTCATTTACGATCGCCCTTGCGATCGCAACTCTCTGCTGCTCTCCTCCGGAAAGTTCCTTCGGGAACGACTTGTACTTCTGTGCAAGTCCTACCAGTGACAAAGCAGCCGGTACTTTTTTCTTGATCACTTTGCTCGGTGTCTCTGTCACCCGCAATGCAAATGCAATATTCTCATAAATATTCCGATCTTTCAGAAGCCGGAAATCCTGAAATACAACTCCCAGTCCTCTTCTGTACTTTGCAATATTCCGGTGTCTCATACGGTTTAAGTTTTGTCCGTTCACGATGATCGTACCATCGGTCGGATTCAGTTCTTTCATAATCAGACGGATAAGGGTTGACTTTCCCGATCCACTGTCACCAACGATGAAGACGAACTCTCCCCGCTCGATCTTTACGGATACCCCGTTCAGAGCCGCATTGCCCTTGGAGTATTCCTTCTTCACGTTTCTTAATTCAATCATATGTTCCTCCTAATTATCCATACTCCGCAAAATTCCTAGTATTCTAATGACTCCATGTACTTCATGTACTTCACTACCATCAGAGCGATCTTGAACGTGATCGCATCCTCAAAGACACGCAAATCAAGTCCTGTACTCTTCTGCAGTTTATCCAGTCTGTATACCAGAGTATTTCTGTGGATGTAAAGCTGTCTGGATGTCTCTGATACATTGAGACTGTTCTCGAAGAATTTATTGATGGTAGTCAATGTCTCTTCATCAAAGTCATCCGGAGATTTTGCTTCAAAAATCTCCTTAATAAACATCTTGCACAACGGAAGCGGAAGCTGATAGATCAGTCTGCCGATTCCAAGAGTTGTATAGGCAACGATATCTTTCTCGCTAAAGAAGATCTTGCCCACATCCAACGCCAGCTTGGCTTCTTTATAAGACTTGGAAACTTCCTTGATGTCGTTGACCATCGTTCCATATGCTATATGCACCTGCTCGTCGCCTCCCTCTGACCGGAGCAGATCCAGCATATCCTTCGCCATTTTTTCAAGTTCTTTATTTCCATCTTTCTCTGAAAGTTCTTTTACAACAATGATATTCTTCTCATCTACCGCAGTTACAAAATCGCGGGATTTGCTTCCGAGAAGATTCCGCACATTGTCAAGAGCCGCACTGTCTTTTTCGTGGGATGTCTCAATAATAAAGATAACACGTTTCACTTCCGTGTCAATATGTAATTTTTTGGCACGATTATAAATATCCACCAGCAAAAGGTTATCCAAAAGCAGGTTTTTGATAAAATTATCCTTGTCAAATCTCTCTTTATATGCAACCAGAAGACTCTGGATCTGGAATGCTGCGATCTTTCCCAGCATATATTCTCCCTCGCTGTCTCCATTGGCAACAAGCACATATTCCAGACGCTGCTCATCAAAAATCTTGAAGAACTGTCTTCCCTGGATTACCTGACTGTCTGCAGGGGACTCTACAAATGCAAGCACTGCATCCGAACAGTTCTTATCTACCTCGCCTGTAGCTGCCAGTTCCTTCCCCTCTGTATCTAACACACAAAAATCAACCTTGGAAATCCCCTTCAATCCTTCAATCGTATTCTGAAGTATCTGATTAGAAATCATCCTTTTTCCTCCATTCCATCCGTTCTTCGATATGTGCAATTTACACATACCTTTCGTGTCGATTTTTTTTACGTACACATTTCCACTTAGTATATTAAGTCAAAACTGCAAAAAAATAAAGAGTAAATCCTTTTATTTTAGTCATTTTTTTGAATTTTTTACAAAAAATTCATATTTTCAGACTTAGCATAGTTCACAATTTTCCGAATATAGATCTTATTTCCAGGCAAATCCGTTATTCTTTTTCCTGTTCTACATGATATCTGAAAATTTTCTTCTGAATAAAAAAACGGATCCGGTTCCTCAATTTTATCTCATCCAGATGCCCTGTGAACGCACAGCCGCCTCCCAGCCAGACCCGTACATTCAGAAGGGCTTTATTTGCCGTAATAAACCGTTCCTGAAACGGGGACGGCAGCACCGACAGGATACAGTCCGTCTCCGTTCCGTTGATGGCATTGATCGCATCCTGGATCTGCTCTTCATTCTCCGAAATCACCATCTGCCCGGTAACGCGGATTCCCCGGTTGTGCCTGGACAGAACCGCCTCTACTTTTCCCAGATTTTCCTCACTGTCTGCAAGCAGGAATATTTTTTTATGATTTTTTTGCATATACTTCATGAACATCTTAAGGAAAACGTTCTCTTCAGTTTCCCGGAACAGCTTTTCATTTTCTATCTCTGCCGCTTTCAGGATCTCTGTATTCTCCGGCAGCAGCATCGTCAGTGCATTGATCTGCTCTTTCCATTGTGCATTTTCTCTTTCTTTCATCAGCATATCCATGGAAACCAGCTCGATCGTATCCACTGACTCACTCTCAAGATACTGCATCGCCCGGATCATCGCTTCTTTTGCTGTCAGGATTGGAATCTCCACATCAAATATATTCATCTTTTCTATCATAATAAATCACCCAACCATGCTCCCCATTCTGAGCATTTTATCAAAAATGAGTGGTTTTGTCAAAATAAGACCTTTCTGCTTCCGGTTTTTCTATATTTTTCCCTCCGTCTGTGCTGTCCCGTTCTCCTGCGTCCGTCTTCTTTTTGTCACCAGTCCGCCGATCCTCCCGGTCTCTTTGGAAGTAAGTGATTTCCAGCCCTGTGCAAGTACCCGGTCTAACAGTCCCAGTTCTTCCGCAATCTCATACTTCATTTTTTCTTCCTCTTCCAGTTCGTTTAAATTGATCGGTTTTTCTTTTTTCTTTCCCATATTCTGCCTTCTTTCTTTTTTTAGAAGTATTTCCCGATCAGATCAGATTATACTGAAAAACTGATTCCTGTCATCTGCCCGTAAAACTAACAGGACGGAGCAGATACCGGTCAAGTATCTGCTCCGTCCCTCTTTATAAGATGATACAAATATAAGTGAATCGTCAATTATTCGATTGCTTCTGTCTCGATCACAAATTTTACACTTCCATCCATCTTGCTGTCCTTACCACTGAATGTATTGTAGGTGCAGTCATCAGAGGTCAGTGCTTTGAGTCTGTCAAGTACATCTCCGAATTCGTCTTCTACTGTACTCTTTAATTTACTTGTTCCTTCTTTATCGAACTGATCCATACCATCTGCCAGCTTCTTTGCTCCTTCTGAAAGTGAGGAAGCTCCTTCACGAAGTGCATTGCTGTTGGCTGAAAGTTTCGCTGCACCGGCTGACATCTGTGAACCAAGTGTATTCAGACCGGATGCAAGCTGGTTCGTTCCGCTCTGCAGCGTTCCTGCTCCGGCTGCCAGTGTTGAACTGCTTCCTTTCAGTTTCTCTGCACCTGAAAGAAGAGAAGTATTATAAGATCCGAGCTGCATAAATCCGCCATTCAATTCAGTAATTCCCTGGATTGCTGTCGGGAACTGTGCCTGAACAGATGTATTCAACTGTCCAAGTCCGCCTGAAAGAGTTCCAAGTCCGGTATTCAGTCCCTGCATTCCCTGATTCAACTGAGTCACAGATGCTGTAAGCTGGCTGATTGAATCTGACGGAAGACTGTCCTTTGCTGCTGCAATAGCATCCAGTTTCTTCTGCATTTCCGGAAGCTGCTGCTGTAATGCTGCTGCAGTCTCTTTAAATGTCTTCAGATTTGTCTGAAGCGTTGCTGCCCCGCTTGTGATGGCTGACAGGTCAAAGGTCGGTACACTGACCGTGATCGCAGATGCTTTCTGCACATTGTTCAGTCCGTCTGCAGCAGTCTGTGCATTCTGAAGTGCCGTAATTGCTGTACTGATCTGATCTCTTACTGACTCATCTGTTGTCGCATTTAACTGAACCTGCAATGCACTGATCGCATTTGCAATCTGCGTCTTGCTTGTATTGGCTGCTGCCTGTGCTGCATCCACTTTTGTATTGTAATCTGTAATCTTCGCATTGACATCTGCAACCGCTGTCTCACAGTCACTTTGCAGTGTTCCGAGCTGGGTATTGATTGCATTGAGCTGTGTTTCCATTCCGGTCAGTGCTGCTGCAATATTGGCTACCGGTGTGGCAATTCCTGTCTGAAGACTTGCAGAAAGAGATTCCGTTGCAGAAATCAGTTCATTTCCGGTTGTCACCATACCATTCACCTGCGTCAGAAGTGCTGTCACTTCCTCTGAGCCAAGTACTGCCTGTAACTGCTTTGTACCTGCTGCAAGCTGGTTGGCTGCGATCACCAGATCGTCTGTCGCCTCTCCTTTTCCGTCAGCCGCTTTGCTCAATGTATCTACGGCTGTCTGCACCTGCTCCAAACCTTTGCTTAACTGAGATAACTGTGCGGCACCTGCTGCAATCTTCTGCTCGCCTGCCACATAGGAAATCACTCCATTTGCCAGTGCATTGGTTCCACTTGTATAGTCTTTAACGCCTTTGACAACTTTGCCTACTCCATTGACATACTCTGTCACGCTGCCGTTCAGTTCTCCGTTGCTGCCAAGATATTTCTGAATGCCCGCATTCAGTTCATCTGCACCTGCTGTATAGCTGCTCACTCCGTCTGCCAGTGTGGAAGCACCATCTGCCAGTGTTCCTGATCCGCTGACCAGTTCCAGTGCAGCATCTTCCAGCTCATTCAGTGAATCTTTCAGTGAATCAACATCTATGATATTATCCATATCCATATCATCCAGCAGATCTGTCAGGGCAACTGTAAAGGTGGAAGACATTGTGAAATCAGTTACATCTGCCTCCATCTCAAAATTCTCTGGAATCGTTACGCCTTTATCCTCAGCTTCTTTTGTTGTCTCTTCATCCAGATCAAGGCTGTCTTTCAGTCCCGGCATACCAAATCCGACTACAATATTACGGCTTCCGTCTGAAATAACTTTTCCATTGTCGATCGTTACATTGCTGAAAGTTTCATTCGGAAGGATCATTCCGGTCATCATGACAAATGGTGTATAAACTTCCTCTTCTTTTCCATCCACTGTGACGGTCTTCTTTTCGTTATTTGTATACTGTACCTGGATCTTGAGATGTCCGCTCTTTCCCTTCAGCTCATCCGGTTTTACTTCCTTGCCGTCCAAAAAATAGGTCAGTTTTACGGATACCGGAAGTTCCTTATCTGTCGTACCCTGATAATAAATATCTTCTCCCGCAGTATTCCAGGTCAGTTGATCTCCATTCTCCGTAAATGTCTCATCACCTTTGACATTCTTAATCTCTTTCAAAATACTTTCATCAGTCAGGTTTCCCGATACACTTCCAGAATTTTTCAGCCAGTCAGATACCGTCACCTCGTCACTATTTCCTGTCGCATCTGCATTGACATAAACCGTTTCTTCCTTATATACATCCTGCGTATCTGTGCTTCCTGCCGCATAAACCGGAACCGCTCCCATCATGACTGACATTCCAACAGCAAGCGAAGTTGTAAGGCTATGTTTGATTTTTCTGTTCTTGTTCATAATTTAACTCCCTTCTATTTCACCTCTGCGGGTTTCTTTTTTGACCCGAGGAAACCAATCGAGGTCTTGCATATTACCTTGTCAAATATCATAAACATTGCAGGCAGGATCATGATAACTACGATCATACTGATGATCGCTCCCCTTGCAAGGAGGGTACAGATCGAACCGATCATCTCTACCTGTGAGTAGCAGGCTACTCCGAATGTTGCTGCGAAAAAGCTCAGTCCACTGCTGATAATAGACGGCATACTGGTCTTATGTGCAATACTGATTGCTTCCATCTTCTCTCTTCCACGCTGACGTTCTTTCTGATAACGGGTTGTCATCAGGATCGCATAATCTACCGTTGCTCCCAACTGGATTGCTCCGATTACAATGCTTGCCACAAACGGAAGGCTGGTTCCCTGATAGAACGGGATTGCCATATTAACCATGATTGCAAACTCAATTACCGCTACCAGAATAATCGGCAGGGAGATCGACTTGAATATGATCATGATAATAAGGAAAATCGCTGCAATGGAAATAGCATTTACATTCACTAAGTCCACATCCGTTACATCCTGCAGATCCTTCATCAGTGGAGCTTCTCCAATGACCATTCCACTCTTGTCATAAGACTTCACGATCTTATCAATGGCTGAAATCTGCGTATTGACCTCATCTGTTGCCGACTCATACTCTGAGCATACAAAGGCAAGTTCACAATCATCGCTCTGAAGCATCTCTTTCATGTCATCCGGGATCATGGAATCCGGTACGGTCGGACCGATCAGAGAATTCATGCTGATTGTCCATTTGACACCCTTTACTTCATCAATCTCTTCAAGCATCTTCTTTTTCTGCTTTGCATCCATGTTCTTATCCATCATGACCATGTGCAGATTGCTCATATTGAAATCTTTATTCAGTTCTGCATTCGCCACATTACTGTCCAATGTCTCCGGAAGAGACTCTGCAATATTATAGTAAATCTTAGTATGATTATTTCCGTAAATCGCAGGGAACAGAAGGATCAGGAAAATAATGATCCATGCCTTATAATGCTTTGTAATAAATGCAGAAGGCTTATCCATGTTGCTTAAAAGCAGTTTATGCTGCGTCTTTTCAATCGGTTTGTCAAAAACCAGTACCAGTGACGGAAGAACTGTTACACAGCAGACCACTCCGATCAGTACACCTTTCGCCATAACGATTCCGAGATCCCGTCCAAGTGCGAAAGTCATCACGCACAGGGCAACAAATCCGGCAACCGTCGTCACAGAACTTCCTGCAACAGACTTAAATGTATTGGCGATCGCATGCCCCATGGCACGCTCCTTCTCTCCCGGAAACCGCTTTTTATTCTCCTCATAACTGTTTAACAGGAAAATGGAATAGTCCATCGTAACTCCTAATTGCAGAACCGCTGTCAGTGCTTTCGTAATATAGGAAGTCTCTCCCAGAAAAACATTACTTCCCAGATTATAGAGAATCGCCAGTCCGATACTCAGAAGGAACAGGATCGGAACAACGAAGGAACCCGAAGTCAGTTCCAGAACAATCAGACTTAAAAGTGCTGCGATCACAACATAGATCGGAAGTTCTTTCAGTGCCAGATTCTTGATATCTGCTACAACACCTGTCATTCCACTGATAAAGCACTGCTCATTTGCGATCTTTCTCATCTCACCGACTGCATCCATGGAGTCATCTGAAGATGTCGTATTATCAAATAATACAAGCATCATCGTTGCATCACCCTTGAAAAAGGCTTCTCGCAGGTTGCTTGGGATCATCTCTACCGGAAGGCTGATGTCCGCAACATCATCATACCATAAAACATCCTTTACATGAGAAACATTCTCAAATTTTTCTTCCAGTTTTTGAACATCTTTCAGATCCATGTTCTCGACCACGACCATGGAAAATGCTCCCATCCCGTATTCATCCACCAGAATATCCTGACCTTTTACTGTCTCCAGATGCTCTGGAAGATAACTGAGCAAATCATAATTTACTCTCGTCTTTGCCATTCCGATCACTGACGGAATAATCAGCAGGAATCCGACGATCAGCATCAGAACCCTGTGCCTGGCAATCCATTTGCCAACTTTGACCATTTGTATCATCTCCTAAACTGTCTCATATATTTTAGCCTCTTCTAGTATAGCTCAAAATGACTAATAGTCAATATTAGAAAATTAAAAAAATGAATTTTAGTCATTTTTTATTGACTTTCACGAAAAATGTGCCATACTAGAAAGAGAAATCAGTAAAAAATCTGCTTGAATTTCTGCAGAATCTGGTAGTAAAATACTCTGGTGTGCAGGCAGATATTTTAATTTGATAAATTTATCGTCATGAATTTTTAGATGCCAGGGTCAAAAGGTCTAAGCCCACATGAGCTTGCTCACAGGTGGGTGAAAGACCTTAGGACCCGCCCCGATATGAGCATAAAAGTGGGGCGTACGCACCATGATATGCGAATAGCGGGTAGGATTGTGGGAGTGCGTAGCACGAAACAATCCGTTGGCATCAAAGTCGGGGGCTTTTGACCCCGACATCATTTTTATTATCATAAAGGAGGCAACTGGATATGGGAAAAGTAGAAGATAATAAAAAATTGAAAATGAATACACTGCTTCAGACAGCATTTGACCTTTTTACAGGAAAAGGCTTTGCAAAGACAACCGTATCCGACATTGTAAATCAGGCCGGACTGGCAAAGGGAACTTTTTATTTGTATTTTAAAGATAAATATGACTTGCGGGATAAGCTGATCGCATTTAAAGCCAGCCAGCTTTTTGACGATGCACATAAGGCACTGGATGCTGCCGTTATCCCTGACTTCGAGGAAGAAATTCTTTTTGTAACGGACTATATCATTGAACGCTTTCAAAATCAGCAGGGACTGATGAAATTTCTTTCCAAGAACCTTTCGTGGGGAGTATTTCAGGATGCGGTCGGAACCGGATCGCTGGTTTCCCAGAAGTTTTACAACCACTATCTCGATTCCTTACAGCGGTATCACGTAGAATGTTCTTCTCCAAAACTTTTACTCTTCACCCTGATCGAATTTATCAGTTCTACCAGCTATAATTGTATTCTTCATAACGAGCCGGTGTCGATGGAAGAATATATGCCTTATATGCACGCCGCACTCAGGCAGATCTGCAAAGTATATATTACAGAAACTCCGGTTTAAAAAAAGAATGTTGGGAGCAAAAGCCCTCAACATTCTTTTTTCAGTTTTTCTCACGTAGATCATTTCGTTAAGACATTGCCTGATACGGAGAACCTTTTTACCGATAACCTGAAACACTTTCTGAAACAATTCCTAAAATAATTCGTCAAAACGCTTCATTGCCTCGGCTGTCTTCTCATGCTTTCCAAAGGAAGTCAGTCTGAAATAATTCTTTCCATTCTCACCAAACCCTGCTCCCGGTGTTCCCACGATCTGTGCATTCTCAAGCAGATAATCAAAGAACTCCCAGGATTCCATCTCTTTCGGGCATTTAAACCAGATGTATGGAGAATTTACCCCACCTGTAAACCAGATATTTTTCTTCTTCAGAGTTTCTGCGATCATACGTGCATTCTCTCTATAGTATTCAATATTCTGCTGGCACTCTGCCATGCCCTCTTCTGTGAAGACCCTTGCTGCCGCATACTGAATGATATATGGCGTACCGTTAAATTTTGTAGACTGCCTTCTGTTCCACATGTCATGAAGACTTAATGTTGCTCCATTAGAAGCCGTAAACACCAGCTCTGTCGGAACAACCGTATAGGAGAAACGAGTTCCTGTAAATCCTGCTGTCTTGGACAGAGAGCAAAATTCAATCGCACATTCTTTTGCACCCTCAATAGCATAAATACTCCGTGGAAGATCCTGATCGGTAATAAACGCCTCATAGGCAGAGTCATAAAGGATTACCGAATCATTCTTCAGGGCATAATCAACCCATGCTTTCAACTGCTCTTTATTGTAGCTTGCTCCGGTCGGATTATTCGGAGAACAAAGATAAATGATATCTGCCTTTACTTTATCATCCGGCATCGGAAGGAAGTCATTTTCCTCCGTTCCGTTCATATAGATGATCTTCTTTCCATCCATCGTATTTGTATCTACATAAACCGGGTAAACCGGATCAGGGACAAGAACTACATTATCATTTGAAAAAAGTTCTGTGATATTTCCTGTATCGCTCTTAGCTCCGTCTGAAATAAAAATTGCTGCAGGATCAACCTCAATGCCATTCCTTGCATAATAATCTGCAATCGCCTTGCGTGCAAACTCATATCCCTGCTCTGGGCCATATCCCATAAATGTCTCAGACACCGCCTGGGAATCAACTGCCTCATGAAGTGCCTCGATCACGCTCTTCGTAAGTGGAAGAGTTACATCGCCGATTCCAAGACGAATGATCTGATCTGCTTTGTCCGGATGCGTTTCCTCATATACTTTTACTCTTCTGGCAATTTCTGCAAAAAGGTAGCTGTCTTTTACATTCTGATAATTTTCATTTAACTTTGGCATTTTTCTCTCCCTTTCTTTAACCGACTAAAGTACTCTGTAAGTAATATTAGCAGAATTTCTCCAATTAGAAAAGAAGCTGACTGCAATTTCTAAAAATCCATTCTCTGGACCGCTTTTTCTGACTATTCTATGTGCAATTTGTCACAATTTCAGAAAAATATATACAAAGAAAATACTTTCCACTACAAAAATAACCGGTACTCCAATCATGAATTTCAGTTTTCTTGTCTTGTGCCGGAACATCAGCATCCCTGCCAATGCCCCTGTGCAGCCACCGGCAGCCGCCAAAAGCAACAGTGTTCTCTCCGGTATTCTCCACGCACGTCGCTTTGCCTTCCACTTATCAATTCCGTAGATGATCCAGGTCAACAAATTCACCACGATCAGATAATACATAAGCCATTTCATAACCTGATCTCCTCTCTTAGCGTAAATGAATAGATAATCTTTTCTTTCACCGGTTTTTCAAGAAGCCCCTCCAATGCCTGTGCATAATATTCCAACTGTGCATGATAACGTTCTTTCAACTGCTCTGCACTCTTCACCTTGTCCGTCTTATAATCCAGTACTACAATCCCGTCTTTCTCTTCAAAGTAAGCATCTATAATTCCCTGAACAAGAATCACTTCCTTTTCCTGACTTCCTGGCTCACCGGAAAATCCCGGATAGACCTGATCTGCATCCACCCCCAGTACAAAAGGCTGCTCTCTCCATAACTTCCCTTTTCCGGCTGCCGCTGACATTCTTTTTCCACTGCTGCTTTCCAGGAATAATAAAATATCAGATATACGGATACACGCTGCCATCTCCGAAGTCATCTTTTTCTCCTTTTCAAAATCATGCACTGCATTTTTCAAAGCAGCTTTCGTATATTGCCTGGTAAAATCTAATAGTTCCATAAGCTTATGATAAGCAGTTCCTCTGGACGCCCCGGTCAGACCTTCTTTTTGATTCTGCATAAATCCCGGTACTAACGGAACAATTTCCGGTTCCTGATACAGTTCCTCGCCACCGTCTTCCTGCATTTCACGCATCTGTTCTCCTGCGTAAATTCTCTTTTTCAGTTCTGAGACTGTAAATTTCAATTTCATCTGCTCTTCCTGTAAATATGGATAAGTATAATTCATCTGTTCTGACAGAAGCTCTTTCCATTCCGGCATATACGACTTTTCTGTATCCCAGTGTTCCAGCACTTCTCTCGCCAGTACTTCTGCCCGACCTGCTGTTGCTGCCCCATAGGATAATTCTTCTCTTGTAACAAGCCGCACCTGTATCCATTTTTCTGCCTTTTTCCAATCTCTCATCAGTGCCGGTAAGATCCAGTCAAAGCAGGTCTTTGCCCCTTCCATCTGATACAGTGCAAGCGAATCTTTTTCATCTGCTTTCCAGCTATTCTGCTTTTCTTCTCTTTTTATTATATCTTCCATCATTTCCAATGCCAGAAGTTCTTCTTCCCCAAGCTTCGCTGTACCGGTCAGGATCATCTTCTCTTTTGCCCTGGTCATGCCAACATAAAGAACTCTCAGTTCTTCCGAAAGATTCTCCAGCTTTGTTTTTTCCTGTATCATTCTTTTCAGAAAAGTTGGATTTTTCGTTCTCTGTTCCAGATCAACTGCATCAATTCCAATTCCCCAGTCCGGATGGATCACAATACTTCCCCTCTGATCCTGCATATTAAAGCTTTTTCCCATTCCCGCTACAAATACAATCGGAAATTCCAGTCCTTTACTTTTATGGATACTCATCAGGCGTACCGTATCTGCCTGTTCATCCATAATTCCGGCTTCTCCATAATCAACATTATATTTTTTCAACTGCTCAATATATCTGACAAAATTAAAAAGTCCTTTATAACTCGTCCCCTCAAATGCACACGCCTTTTCCATCAGCATCTCCACATTTGCGATCCGCTGCTCTCCTCCCGGCATCGCAGCAATAAAAGTCCGGTATCCTGTCTCTTCAAGGATCTTTGCCAGCAGATCATGGATCGGAGTATAGGAAAGTATGCTTCTGAAGTATCTGACCTGCCTCGTAAACTCTGCCAGCTTTTCTCTGACCGCTTCTGAAATCTCTCCGCTGCGGTTTTCCGCTTCTGCATCTGATTTTTTCTTTTCTTTCTTTTCTTTTTCTCCGGTTTCTCCACTCCCGTCTGCTCCGGTTTCTTCCGTTTTTTCTTCCCCACACAGCCAGACAGACTCGTAAAATGGCAGATTCGGATATGCCAGCCGGATCTGTGCCAGTTCTTCCGCATCCAGCCCGACAAATGGTGAAGTCAACACTGCTGTCAGTGGAAGATCCTGCCTCGCATTATCCAGAATCCGCAGATAATCTAAAAGGACACTGATCTCATACGTTTCAAAATACCCCTCTCTGCTCACTGAATATGCCGGGATTCCTTCTTCTGCCAGCACTGCTGAAAAAATTTCTGCCCATCCCTGGATACTCCGCATTAAGATTACAATATCCTTATACTGTATCTTTCGAAAGGAATCACTGTCTTTATCGTAAATATATCCCGATCCCATCATTTCCCTGATCCTTCGTGCGATCATTCTTGCCTCAGCCTCTTTGGCATCTCTTGTCTTCATGTCCTGCTGATTAAAGATCAGAACTTCTGTCTTATCCGTAAAGACGGCATCTTCCGGTATCGGTGGAAACTCTGCTCCCGCATACAGAGCCGCATTTTCATCATATTCGATCCCTCCAAATTCCCGGAACATCAGCTTTTCAAAAAGATAGTTTGTACTGTCCAGTACTTCCTTCCTGCTTCGGAAATTTTTATGAAGATCAATTCTCTGACAGGGACTGCTTTCCACACTGTAAGTATCATACTTCTCCATAAAAAGTTCCGGTCTTGAGAGACGAAATCTGTATATGCTCTGCTTTACATCCCCTACCATGAACATATTATTTCTGCCTTTACTCATCCCTGACACACTCGTCAGGATCGTTTCCTGCACCAGATTACTGTCCTGATACTCATCCACCATCACTTCGGCAAACCGCTCCTGATATTCTTCAGCAACCGCAGATGGCACGATTTTCCCCTCTGTATTTCTCGTCAGGATTGCCAGTGCAAACTGCTCCATATCACTGAAATCAATCATATTTCTCCGCCGCTTTTTTTCATCAAACCGGTCAGCAAACTCCTGTACCAGTCCGGTCAGCGTCCTCATTGCCTGAGCGGAATCCTGCATATCTGCAATCCATTCATCTGCCGTTGCATAGAAATAAGATTTCTGAATCCCATCAATCAGAGCTTTCAACTGCTTCCGGACAGCCTGGACGGATTTCCGCAGCTCCGCATCGACAGTCTCATCTTTTTTACCCGAAAGCTTTTTCCAGTTGAAATCCATCAGAACCTCACTCATTTTCTCATAAGAGTCTGCCCTTTCCAGCTTTTTCAGTTCTTTTTCATCTGATTCCAATGCCTCTGCATACATATACGGACCTGCCGGGAGCTGACAGATTTCCATCGCCTGTCTGACCAGTCCATACAGATCGCCCAGTTGCTGTCTGACACGTTCTTCCACTGTATGCACCATTCTTGAATCTTCCAAATGCTCTCTGTCTATTTCATAATCTTCTGCACAGGAGATCAGCCACTGACGTGGATCAGGATAACTTCTTGAGTATTCATACAACTGAAGAATCAGTTCCTCAATCTTTTTATCCGTTCTGCCTGTTCCATATTTTTCCACAAATTCCCGGAACTCTTCCTCATCTTTTGCATAATGTTCTTCCAGCATTTCATCCAGTACATCCTGTTTAAGCAGACGTAGCTCCCCTTCTTCTCCCACACGGAATGACGGATCGATTCCGATCACATGGAAATGATCCCGGATTACCGACAGACAGAATTTATGCACCGTAGTGATCATCGCACTATGTATTAACGATGCCTGCTGTTCCAGATTCAGATTTCCCGGAGATTCTTCCAGTTTTTTTTCAATCGCTGCCGCGATCCTTTCTTTCATTTCGGCTGCCGCTGCCTCTGTATATGTGACAACAAGCAGCTTATCCACATCCACAGGATTCTTTTCATCCGTGATCATTGAGATGATCCTCTCAACGAGTACTGCTGTCTTTCCTGAACCGGCAGCAGCCGAAACCAGAATATTTCTGTCACGCAGATCAATGACCTGCCGCTGTTCTTTTGTCCATTTCACTGCCATACTGCCTATGTCTCCTTCTCTATTTCCGGCTTTTTTACTCCCGACTTTTCTTTATTTCTGACTTTTCTTTATTTCTGACTTTTCTTTATTCCCAGCTTTTCCTTCATACATTCGACTGCTTCTTCCAGTGAATATTTCTGCAACTGACGGTATTCACACCCTTCAATCCGCTGGTCAAATCCGCAAATATCTTTGCAGGCACAGAAATCACATCCTGTATCCTCACCAAGCAGATACGGCAATGCACTTACCTCTCCCTCATACATCTCCGCTTTCAGTTCCTTTTGCTTCGCCCTGGTATAAGCAAGTACCGTCTCAAACTTCTCCTGTGGAAGAGCTTTTGATGCACTCCCAAGTAATCCATTCTGATTCCTGCGGAGCGGATAATATAACGAACTTCCTGTCAGATTCGCCTCCAGATGTTCAATTACTTCCTCTTCACCATTCACAAGCCCATCCAGTTTCAGTTCTTTTAAAATACTTTCTTCCGTCTTCTCGTCTGTCTTTTCTCTTGCCACGATCGGATCCTGTATCCTGTAATAAAAAATTCCTGCAGGAACTATCTCCTTTCCCGGATATCTCTTTCCCTCTGCTTCCAGTGCTGCATTCAGATACACCGGCAACTGAAGCTGAAGACCATGATAGAAAGAAGTAATATCAAATACCTTTCTTCCCGTCTTATAATCTGTCACCTTGACATAAACCCGGTTCTCATCTTCGCACGTATCAATCCTGTCGATCTTACCACTTCCGAATTTAAATTCGTATCCTGCCGGTTTAAAATCTCCCTGCTCCATCTGTCGGGTCAATGCCCATACAGACCGGCGGATCAGACGCTTGATCCGATAGATCATATATTCATTTCTTGCACTTGAAAACAGGGCTGTATTTCCATAATCCAGAACGCTGCTTTCCACACTTTCATCTATCAGCTCTGTCCTACGTTCCTCCGGCATTGTTACCCAGTCCAGTTTCTCTTCCTCTGCTTTTCTTGCAAAACGTTCTAATGCCTGATGTGCAATATTTCCCAGATCCATCGCCTCAAATCCGTAGGTTTCCCGGTCAGAAAGCCGTAAACCATAACTCAGGAAATGAGCATAGGCACAGGAAGCAAACTTTTCCAGCCTCGTCACACTCACGCGTTCAGGATCAAGATACAGCTTTTCAGCCATCTGACTTCCCAGCATACCGGCTTCTTTTTTATAAAATCCTGCTCTCAGCAGCTTTTCAACCACTGATCTGCTTTTTTCATCGCCTGCAAACCATGTATAAAGTTCTTTCCATTGTGCATCCAGTCCCTGTTCTTTTTCTCTCAGCCCTTCCGCCAGTCTGAGAATCCCGGTCCTTCTTGTCATCTCACACTGCTGCCATGACTTTTCTTCCTCATCCACCGGTTTTAAATTTGGGAACAACCGCATCAACTCCTGGATCAGATACGACGGCCGGAGAGATTTTCCCTCTCCTGACACTTTTGCCCAGGATAAAAAGAGAAATTTTGTCGGCTTGGTAAGATTTAAATACAAATAAAATTTCTGAATATAAATCTTTTCTTTTGCTCCCGGAGAAAGTGAGATTTCTTTCTTCTGAAACTGCTCCCGGTCACATTCAGACAACAATCCGCCCACTCCTGTATTTCCCGGTAAAAGTGTATCATTTGCCCCTACAAAGAATAAAGCTTTGATATTCTTGATCCTTGTACGTTCTACATCTCCGATCATAACCTGATCAAGACTTGGCGGAATGACTCCTACCTTCGCCTCTTCCAGTCCTGCATCCAGTAATTCACAGTAATCTTTCAGAGCGATTTCTTCTTCACCCAGCAGACTTACAAATTTATCAAATAATTCCATAACGATCCTGTATACCTGTGCATACTCTTTCGCCAGTGCCAGTTCTCCCCGGTCCTGAAATTTTTTCTCCAACTGTGTAATTTTCTGTTGCAGCTTTTCCTGAACAAGATATTCATATACTGCCTGCGTTACATCTCTGACAGTCTTTTTCTTCTGCTTCAGAACCTGTATCAGTCCCATCGTCTTTTCTACAAAGATCACTCTCAGATGATTCAGTTCTTCCAGTTCTTTTTCTCCGGTTGACGGAGTTCTTCTGACCCACGCCTGCTGCCATTTTTTATACCCTTTAATATCCAGTGCCAGACAATAATTTTCCAATCGGTCAATCTCTTTGTCCGTAAAACCGCACAATCCGGTCCTCAAATGCCTGAATACACTTTCGTAGGTAAAATTCTGTTCTGCCATCGCCAGCAGGCTCCGCAGATATTCTACAAATGAATTGAGCAAAATACTTTTTTTATGATCCATAAAAACCGGAATTTCAAATAATTCACACGCTTTCTCCAATGCATCCGCATACAGGTTCAGATCCGCAGCTATAACCGCAATATCCCGATATCTGTAGTCTTTTTCACGCACCAGCTTTCGGATTGATTCTGCCACATACCTGGCTTCTTCTCTCGGATTTTTCGTCTCATGAAGCGAAATTGCTCCGCTGCAGGTTTCCGATTCTTCTTTTTTCTTTTTATACTGTCTCCTTGAATAACGGAAAAGTTCCGATTCTAAAAATGCCATCTCAGGATTTTCTCTGAACCGGTATGGCACTTTTTCATACAGGCAGACCGATTCTTCAACCTCTGCCCCTGCATCCTGTGCAGTCTTTACAAGAGATGTAACCATCTGCTTGCTCAACGCAAAAAGCTGGTAAGGATGCCGATAAATAAAAGGATCTTCCCTGCGGTCAATTTCAACCGTAACTATCACCTTTTCACTGACTTTTAAAAGTTCTGAGATCAGCCGGATCTGAACCGGAGTAAATCCCGTAAATCCATCCAGTGCGATCACGCTCCCCTTAAGAAGTTCTGAGTCACATACCGCTCTCGCCAGTACATCCAACATCTCTTCTTTGGTAATATAACGATCCCGCAGATACTCTTCAAATCCTTCATATACTTTACGGATATCCTGCAATTTATAATAAAGATAACTTTCCTGACTGAGTCCCTCCATAAAGTCATCCAGCTTGTCAAAATCAACACCATACTGTACAAATTCTGAGATAACAGACTTTACTTCACTAATATATCCCTGCTTTTTCAGATTTCCTTTCAATACTTTCAGGTCATCCTCGAGCTTCCCCGCAATCCTCCGGATCACAAGATTCTTCCCCTCATCATCAAGAACCGGCTGTTCTTCCCTGCCGACTTCTTCAAATACGCGATATGCCAGTCTCATAAAGCTTAATGCATCAATATTCATGATGCCGCCTCTCGGATGTGCCGCACATAAATCTCTCTGCGTCTGCATGGTAAACTGCTCCGGTACAAGAACCAGATAATTCTTTTCCGGGTGTTCCATTGATTCATTCACGATCTGCTGATAAAGATAATGAGATTTTCCACTTCCTGAATTTCCCAAAATAAACTGTAGTGACATTCATTTCCTCCAAATGCTATGGTATACAGAGCATCTGCCACCGGCAGTTTCTTCTGCATACTTTGGTATAAAAAGCAGATACAGACCGGTCACTCTTCCCACACCGTTCCTGCATCTGCCCATTGTCCGCAATCACTTTGTATCGTTCCTGTATCGATGAACTGCTTTACTTTATAAGACTTAACAACTCACCTTTTGATACTGCACCGATCTGTCGGCCTGCTTCCTCACCGTTCTTAAACGCAATAAAGGTCGGGATACTCATTACTCTGTATTTCTGTGCAATCTCCATTGCCTGATCGATATTGATATTGCACACTTTGATTTCCGATTCCTCCTCAGCAATCTCATCCACGATCGGACTCATCATCTTACAAGGTCCACACCAGTCTGCATAAAAATCTACCAGTACCAGCTTTTCCGCCTGAAGAACTTCCTGCTCAAAATTTTCTACCGTTAACTTAACAACTGACATCTTTCTTTCCTCCTATAAACGAATCACTAAGTTACTTTCCTGCATTTTTCTGCATTTTAACTTTTCTTTTTTATTAATCTCCAGTTTCACCTGAAAATAAGCACTTTTTTCTAAAAATCAAATACCATCGGATCATAACTTGTTCTTTTATTTTGATTCATTGCATTCATCCTTTTCATATCTTCTTCCGTAATCTCAAAATCGGATATCGAAATATTCTGCAATAACCGTTCTTTATTTTTCGACTTTGGAATTGGGATAATCCCCTGCTGGACATTCCAACGCAACAATAACTGAGCAGACGTCTTATTATATCCCGCAGCCATCCTGCCAATCTCATCCTCGTCCAGATTTCCCCGCAATAAAGGTCCCCATGCCATGACCTGAATCTCATTTTCTCTGCAAAATCCGAGTAATTTCTCATCATGCATAAACGGCGTATGCTCAATCTGATCGATCATCGGTCTGACTTTACAATTTGCCAGCAGATACTCCAACTGGCAGACTTCAAAATTGCATACACCTATGCTCCTGACCTTTCCATCAGTATACAGCTTTTCCATTGCTTTCCATGTATCAAGCATTCTTTCCCGGTTCTGTCCCGGCCAGTGTACAAGAAACGAATCCAGATAATCCGTCTTCAGGCGTTCTAAAGACTCTCCAAAGCTTTCAATCGTCCGCCCATACCCCTGGTTACAATTATCTACCTTGCTGATCAGGAAAATATCCTGCCTGGGAATCCGGTTCTTCTCTAACGCTTCACCCAGTCCGCTTTCATTTTTATACATCTGAGCCGTATCAAATAAGCGATAACCCTGTTCATATGCATATCTTACTGCATCGTCCATTTCTTTTCCCGCATTCATCTTATAGACACCAAGACCCATCTCTGGAATTTCAACACCATTATTTAATCGAAACATAATAAGCCTCCCTTTCATTTTGCGATACGACTACAGTATAACATACTTTTTCTTGCGGTTAAATCTTTTCTGTATCTTACCATATCCGCATTGCGTTATCAATACAGATATTATTTTATGATGCCAGGGTCAAAAGGTCTAAGCCCACATGAGCTTGCTCATAGGTGGGTGAAAGACCTTAGGACCCGCCCCGATATGAGCATAAAAGTGGGATGATAATCCCACGATATGCGAATATTGGGTAGGATTGTGGGAGTGCGTAGCACGGAGCAATCCGTAGGCATCAAAGTCGGGGGCTTTTGACCCCGACATAATTTTATAATTTCATAATATTTCCAGCACTTTTTTATCACATTTTCGTCCTAAAATAACATCTGACATTAAGGGGAGTCTGTCAATCGAATTGAAGGGAGTATAAATTCTATGACAAATGAACAATATCATACTTTGATCCATCCTTATACAGATGCCATGAACCTGATCCTTACCCGACTGGAGATTTTAAATCACTGTGCCGCTGACAATGAGGATGTCCGGCCAATCCATGGAATCACCCACCGGATCAAGGAAAAAATAAGTATGGAAAATAAATTAAAAAAGAAACATTCTAACGGAAGTGTGCAGGATGCACGCACATTACTGAAAGATATTGCCGGTATCCGCGTTATCTGCTTTTTTGAACGCGATATTTATCAGCTTGCTGAATCATTAAAAAAGCAGACTGACCTGATCCTCGTCTGCGAAAAAGATTATATCCGACATCCAAAACCGAACGGTTACCGGAGCTATCATCTTGTACTGGGAGTTCCTATTTATTCACTGGATGGCATGGAATACTATCCGGTGGAAATTCAGTTTCGCACCATTTCCATGGATTTCTGGGCTGCCATGGAACACCGGATCTGCTATAAATCCCAGCCCTTTGATGAACTCGAAATGAAAAGTGCTTTCCGGCAGTATGCAGAAATACTTGATGGGATTGAGAAATCCTTTGAAGTGTATAGTGAGAATTGTGGGTGAAATTTGTATTTGTTGGGGTGATACGCTTAGAAGACATACAAATTCTTGGTGGCGAAGCGGACGCGGAAAGCAGGGATATTCCTTCGCAGTGCAGGACCCGCTTTACCTCAGCCCGTTGACCGTTTGTAACTCGAAAGTGGAAATCTTCGTG
>ERZ857693.1038-NODE-1038-length-38347-cov-5.538050_pt1 | contig 38347 bp, 41 predicted proteins | sample MGYA00519765_ERZ857693 | MGnify/ENA primary metagenome ERZ857693 (study PRJEB31778, sample SAMEA3449354) | human gut metagenome | biome: human gut; feature: human-associated habitat; material: faeces | place: United Kingdom | collected 2010/2012 ... | reverse complement strand
CCCCAATCAGAACAAGATGGTGTATGACTTCTGCCGGAAGCTGGAGGACGAAACGTTGGTTTACGAGATTTACCCGGAAGATACGCCGATGCTGGTGCGGATAAAGGAATTCATGGCGCTGTACGGACTGGTGGACATCCGGATGCGGATGCTGCGCATCCCGGAGCTGATGCGGATCATGGGCTTCCCGGAGAACTACGTACTGATCGGCACGCAGGGCGAGCAGAAAAAATTTATCGGCAACGCCGTCGAAGTGAACATGGCGCGGGTTCTCTGCGAAGCTCTGGTGGCGAAACTTTACGAGTTGAACATCGTGCCGCAGCGGTTTGCGGCGTAAAATTTGTTTTCTTCCCTTCACATATCAACATCCCGGCCGGAGCCTCATGGCCCGGCCGGGATTTATTAAGAGGGGTGTTGTTTTTGTCGGTATATCTGAGCCGACAGGTGGCCGGGTTGGATCGTTATAGACTGCGCGGCCATCGCGTCGGGTCAGGTATGCCCGACGACTCGCTACGCTCGCATGCGCGATGGTCGCTTAGAGCGGTTTTGCTCGACATTATGCCCCGGCAGCTTGCGCATGCCGGGGCATTTTTGTGTTGTCCGCATGCGTCTCCTTTTGGAACCGGGCCAAAAGGAGCAAAAGCCCGCCCGCTTTCTTTGCCTACGGGAGCCAAAGAAAGCGGGGCAAAGAAATCTCCGGGTCGCCCTCGGCGCAGCACGGCCACAATGCGGCCGTGCTGCGCCGGGACGTGCCCCTACCTGCGCCGATCGGCGCAGAGAGCGGAAGCCTCCGGCTGCGGGCACGAACCCGATGACTTCGTGCCCTTCGAAGCGCGACCCGCTCGTCGCGCCTCTCCTTTCGAGCTCCGTGGAAGGGCTCAAAAGGTTCGGTTCACTCCTCGCTACCCCCTTCCGTCCCCCGCAGGGGAGACCTCCTTTTATCCTGCCAGCGCGATAAAAGGAGCAAAACCGCGTCCGCTTTCTTTGTCTTGAGGACACAAAGAAACCGGAACCCAAGAAAAGTCACTCACCCCGTTTCTTGGGCAGGTAGCGGCAATGCCCGCTACGTGCCCAAGTCCTCGGCGCAAAGCCGGCGCGGCCTTCCGGCCCAAGGCTTCGCCGCGTGTCTGCGGACGCAGCCGAGGCGTGTTTCGCAACCCGGATTCGGTGAATAGCTTCGGTTTTATCTTTCTTCCCTTCACTATTCAACACCCCGCCTCGGCGGGGCGGGCACCGGAAAACTCCGCTTTGCGGAGATTTTCGGTGCCGCGATTTGCGCCTTCGACAAGCTCGGCGCAAATTATAGGTATTTGTCTGTACGCCGCCATGCGCTCCGCCGGAGCCTCGCTTTGGCGGCTGACAAAGCCCCCCTTTCTCCCCCGAATGGGGGATTCCTTCTTTCGTGAAGAAAGAAGCAAAGGGCGGACAAAATCGACGGGGGCCGATTTTGTCCGCGGGCGGCTATTTGCCGCCCACCCGGCTACGCCGGAGATCGGTAAAAAAATGTTACCGGCATCTAAAATTCCGGGCGGTTATTCCCGCCCGATGCCCCGGCTCTGCCGGGGCGAATTTTACGGACAACGGGCTTCGGAAAATTCTGGAAATTTTCCATAGCCCGGTGCCCGCCCGATGCCTTACGGACATCCGGATTTCAACGGACGAAGGCGCGATTACGCAAGCGCAATCTGACCCGAAGAGGGGCATTACGCCTTGCCCCTCTTCGGGTCGCCTTTACGTCCGCCGAATTCCGGCTGATCCTGTAACATTTTTCTGTGAACAAGCGGGAATCACGCTGAAGCGTGATTCTGTTTTTATGATTTTATTGCTAATGTGTTGATATGTAGTTGTTTATGTGGGATGGCCGGATGCAATTTTTCCTCGATTTTGTTGCATATTACGTTACATGTTTGTTGTAATGTATTGATTTGTAGAAAAATAATTGTTGCAAGTAACGTAACTGAGCCTTTTCGTTTGTTGTCTGATGGAAGAATCATTTCGCTTTGTAAAAACATTGTAAATTATTAGAATACAATTAAATAAAATATATTTATGTTATGAGCGTAATATACAAAATACACAATAAAAACATAAAAATACTTTAAATAACTAAATAACAATTATATTTGCGGTGTGAAATAAAGTGTGTTTTTTCGCTTGTTTTGGGCGATTTAATCAAATATCTCATAAAAAATGGCAAAAAAGGTTACGGGGAAACAGAGCCTTTCTGCGGTACGATTAACACAAGAAGCTAAGGAAAAGTTATGTGTTATTGCCGAGCGAAAATGTACGACTTTGGGGATTGCTGCCTCACGAATTATTCTGCATTATGCGACGAATAATTTGGATTATGAGGTCTCGGCAGGTGACGCCCTGAAAGCTATTCTCCAAAACCAAGTCGGCCATCAGGTCACGCTTGTGAAAGTTGCGGGTTCGGTATCGCGGACAGAAGATTTTATCAAGTCCCTGCTGCGTCGTGATGATCGTCCAGTGCTTTCGGAATATGCTGAGCCCGGTGCTCCGGATCTCGATGATGATTCAGCCGTCCAAACAGAGGATAGCCGACTCTCGGAAGCGCTGTCGCTTTTGGAAAAATTCTTCACAACTGCGACCGACGCCTTTGATTTCCGGGGCAACCCGATTATGCAAATCCGTCTGTCGAAAGAGGATTATGTGCGTTACAAGAGCCAATACGAAAAATTATGTATATCACAGACTATGTAGATAACACCAAATACGGTCAGAGTTCTGTGATGGATTTTGCCGGGTATCTTGAGAAGGAAAGTCTTGTTCAGGAGCAGCTGGGGAACGCTACTTCCCGGCAGTTGTCTGCATATCTGGATAAACAAAACGATTCGGTTCGTGTCGAGGGTCGCGAATATTTTTTCAACGGGCGTGGCAGTACCTTCGATTGTGAAGATGTTACGAAGGCGATCGACGCCAATGTCAAAGGTCTGAAAAAGAAGGAGGCCCGTTATTATACCTTCTCGCTTTCTCCTTCCGGCGAGGAAATCGCGCATCTGCGCCGTACCATTGCCGACACGCGGCAAGCGCTCTCCGATGCCGGTGAAGTCGTCCCTGCGGATCTCGAAGATACTCTTATGCGCACCTATCTCAAGGAATATGCGGTGAAATGTATGGATGCCTATGCCCGCAATTTCGGACACCCTGAGGTTAAGGATAACAACGATCTGTTGTGGTTCGGCATGGTCGAGAAAGACCGCTACTGGAAAAAGAGCGATCCCGAAGTCCGCAAGAATATGCAAATTTATAAGGAGATCGAGAAACTGCGGCAGCGTATTACTGAGGATAACGAGAAGGAGATCACTCGTAAGATTGCAACGCTGGAGCGGAAACTTATCCGTGAAAACAAGGTTCGTCCGGGCGGGAGCCAGGAGATCCTTCATCCGATGATGGCCAAGACCGGCGATAACTGGCACGTGCATATCGCTGTCAGCCGGCGTGATATTACGAATTCCTTCAACCTGAGTCCCAATGCCAATGGCCGAGGCAGTAAGAAGCATGTCCTGAATGGTCGGAAAGTGAGGATAGGGTTTAACCGCGAAGCCTATAAAGTCGCGTGCGAGCGAATTTTCGATAAGACCTTTGTACATAGCCGGCTCATTACCGAAAGCTATGAGCAGTCCAAGCATCTGCGCAAACAGTCTTCCTATGCGTACGAACGGCAGCTTATGAAAGATCGCGCCGTCCGGCGGCAGGAGGCCCTGGAGTTCCGCCGGCTGAAAGTCGGCAGCTATGGGGAATACTATGAAAATTTGCTGCAATGCGAATCCCTCGATGCCCGGCAGTTGTACCAGATCAAGGGGCAGTTGGTACGGCAGATCAAAGCCCTGAGTCCGGATGCGAATGCCGATGAACTGATGGAGTGCGGCTTGCACGATCTCCAGCTGGAATTGGCCCGGCTGGACACCATGCAAGGCGTGGCAATGCCTGCCTGGGCGGAAGGCGTCGCTGCGAATGTCGGAGATAAAACGATTCAGTCCGCGGGATTCCAAGGATACAGTCCGATATATACGACCCATAAATTACTGAGGCGCGGTATCGTGATGCGTCGTGCCATCGACCGCCGGCGCGAAGTTTTCGATAAGTGGGTCGAGATATTCTCCGACACATGGTGCCGTGAAAATTATCTTTTCGACAGTATCAAATTGCGTCGGGATACGGACTGCTTCCTTGTAAAAACGGAATTTTTGGAGGAGAGGCTCGGGCGGTCGGTAATCCTGGACAACGCCTGTCGTTACATGGCGGATCAGGAGCGGCGTTTAGTCGCGGATTTTATCCGGGAATATTGGGCTGAAAGGGAGCCGGAGCTCGTGAACCGTCAAGCCTTCGCGCTCTTCGGTAAAGACGCTGCCGGGATCCGGGATCTGCGCGGCTTCGAGGAGATGGCGCGTGAACGGTTGCTGCCGGAAGAAGCCCGGAAGAGGGTCTCGGAAGTTGCGCAACGCTGCGAGCGGCCGCAGGATTTCGCATCGCTGAAGAACCAGATCCTCGGACTGGAACCGGAGCGTGTAAAAACCCTGACCGCGAAACTGGATTCGTATGTCGCAGAGCGGGGACAGCCGGTGGTGCGCTTGCAGGAGATTCTCGCGGATAGGGGACTGACCGTCCATGCGAAAGAGGAAACCCTATTACGCTTGGCCCTGGAGGATAAAGAACTGGATAAGGCGATCCGCGATCTGCGCCGGGGTGTCGTAAACATATTGGAAGAGGAACACCCCGACATGAAATACGGCGCTCTGCGCAAAGAACTGGGGGAAATATTCGAAGGGCTGGAGAAAGTCCAGATCGAGCGTCAGGCAGAGTTGGCGAAGGCGATAGAGGGATTTCTCGCGTCGGAACTTCCCGATTATCATGTCGTGGTCGAAAAACAGAGCCAGTTGGAGCAGTTGTTACGCGAACTGACCCCCGATCAGGATAAATATGCCGAGCGGCTGCTCGACGCGAATAACGAGTTGATGCGGCAGTTGTCGCCTCATTCTGAAAGGCTGTTCGAGCGATATGGGATGCAGCAGTTCGGCCCGGACGTCCGATTGAAAAACGAGTACGAATTCGCAGCCTACGTGGATAAGGCGTTTTCTGCGGAGCAGGCGCAATACTATAAAAAGGTTTTGCAGGAGAAGATCTATCCCCTGATCGAAGAGAAGCGCCGGGAGCTGATCCAGGAGTATGTCTCGACGAAGATTCCCTCGAAGGAACTCGCAAAGGTACGTAATCAGCAAAACTATATCAACCGTTACATCAATAAGCGGTTTTCTCCTGCTGTGGCTAAGACCTACAAGGAAGAGGTGCAGCGCAGGGTTGCGGCAGCCTGTAAACGTTCCGTACTCCCGACCCCGGAATATAAGATTTTCGGACATGCTGCGCGTCACAAAGTTGCGGTACAAGCGATGGCGAAAGCCAATCTGGTGAAGGTCATACCCCTGACGCCGCAGCAGGTGTTGCTGAAAGGCGCTTTCAAACTTTTGAATGTACTCACGAAAGGATATTGAGTTGTAAACCGACGGAACACGGATTTAAATATTTGATACAGATGAATGGATATGAATTTACATGGCTTTCTGCCATGAAGCTGCTGGGCGGGATCTTGCTGGCGGTCGTATGGTATATGATGCGTAAGCAGGCGATGCTGGATAAGAAGTACCGGGAAGAAAACGAGAAGGCCGGACAAGCTCATGGTTCCGAGCCTGTGCCGAGGCTTGTGGAGCGTTCGAATATCATTATCGCTGTCGCTGCCATGTTGTTGATAATTATAGTATTGATCCTTGGAAATCAATCGACGTTATGAACCTGCTCGAATATTTGGCGATAGCGGCAGCCCTGCTTCCGGTACTTTATATCTGGTGCAAGCCGCTGGGTGTCTGTGCTATACTTTTGGCGTTCATGGTTCCCGGCTATATCTACGTCTGGGCCGGGCTGGAGATCGTGACTTACCTTTGGTCGTGGGCGCTGCCCCTTGCCGCAGGGCTTATTGTGTTGATACCGACGTATCGGTGGGTGTATATTCGCGTTTCCCGGTGCGTTAACGGGTGGTCGAAACTGACAATGGAGGTCGAGGACAGCCGGGGCCATGTGCACTAAATCAAGCGTATCGACGACCAGACCTACATCAACGGGGGATCGGGTAGCGGAAAAACGGAGAGCTGCAACATGGCGTTTGTGCGGCATGCCGTCAGGTTCAGGATGTCCATGCTGCTGCACGACCTGAAGAAATACGAGCTTACGCAGGCAGTCTATCCGCTCTTTGCGGAGGCCGGGATTCCCTACCATGTATTCGCGTTGTTCGACTATGAGCGCTGTGTGCGCATAAATCCGATCGACCCCATGTACATCGAAGACGAGCAGTCGCTTAAGTCGAGAATCGACTCTTTCCTGATAGCTGCGCAGGGCGGTGACGCGAGAGATTCGACATCGACGGGCGGCTTCTTCAAAAATACGGCAGCCTCGCTGCTTGAAAGCATAACGTGGTATCTGAAGCTCTACAAACCGGAGTGCTGCCACCTTCCTTTTCTGATGTCGATAATAAACGATCCGGATAACCTTCATTTGAAAGAAGGCAAAAAGGTGATCCCGTTCGGAAGGCTGAAGAAGATGTTGGGCCGCGATCCGCAGGTTTCCTCTATGGCGTCGGTGTTCTTCCAGGGGGCGGATAATCCTGAAACGACGAGTAATATCCTGCAAACAGTCATTCTGGCCCTCAATACGATCAATACGGATGCGGGGTTCTTCCTGCTGAGCGGCAATGACATCGACCTGCGGATCAACCGTCCGGGGAACTGCGAAGCGCTGGCTTTGGTCAATGAACCCAAGAATTCATCCTCGAACGCTCCGATCCTGGCCATGATCGCCGATGCGGGCCTGCTGATGATGGGCGATCAGGATAACGATTATGCGGTCGCGCTGCTGGATGAAGCCGCGGAGCTTCCCAGTCCCCGCGTCCAGAACTATATGGCGTATCTTCGGAGCCTTCATGTCTGTGTGGTGTACACGACTCAGGATTTGAGCCAGATTCAACGTCCCCAAGGAGGCAAGGAGTTCAACCAGCGTACAGTCCTGTCGAACCTTGCGCACCAATTCTTCGGCCGCACCCGCACGGAGCAGACCGCGAAATATTACGAGGGGCTGATGCTCCGGATCGTGAAAACCGAGAAATCCTACTCTTCGTCCTCGAACGGAACGACGGTTACGAGCCGCGGCGTCAAGCAGCCCCGCTATATAGCCAGCGATTTCTACCTCTTGAAAAAAGGGGAGTTCGTGTACTTCTACGGGGATGTCAAACGCTTCCGCTTCAAACACATCAGCGGGAAGAAAGAACTACCACCGAAAATCCGCAGTATGGATCGTGCGGCGCTGCACGAAATTGCCGTCAGAATACGCCGGGAGGCGAATGAATTTATGCAATCATTTAATTAACAATAAATTATATAAGGTGTTATGAAAAAACTGTTTTTTACGATCGTAGCGACTATTTATGCGACCTCGCTGTTCGCGCAGCAGGCATCGCAATGGAGCCTTTCCTCTGTAAAAAGCGATGTGAAGACCCTCATTCCCGTATTATTTGGTTTGGGGGCACTCGTAGCGCTGGTCTACTGGATGGTAAACAACCTGATGGATAACGGGGAAAATTATAAGAAGATCCTCTCGAACGCTCTTTATGCCGTGATCGTCATTGCGATAATTACGGGTCTGATCTATGCCGGTATGAATGTTCTGTTGCGATAATGGAGTCCTATATCAACCGACGCTTACGCGACCGCGTAATGGTCGCAGGCATGCCTGCGGAGCGATTCATGGCATGTGTGGGTATTGCCTGCATACCGATCCTCATAGTCATTTTCAATCCGCTTTTTGTCCTGTTCTGGATTCCGTGGGGAGTTGTCGTTTTTTGGATATTCCGCAATATAGACCGCCTGTCCCGGAACCTGACTTATGGGAAACAGTTCCCCTCTCACTTAAAAAACCGTTGATATGCTCGTAGCTGTATTCATACTGTTCATAGGGATCGTCGGGCTGGTGCTTTATCTTGTCGTGCAGTCGTATTCACGCGCAAGGAGCGAGCAGTACGATGCCTCGTCCCTGGTCGAGGAGTACGCGAACAACAGGATGATAACGCAGCAGGGGGACGTCGTATTCTGTTACCGTCTTCTGTTACCGCCGGCCTATTCCTATACTGCGGAGGCATACGACCAGATCGTAGAGATCTGGCGCGTGGCATTGAAGGATCTGCCGCGGGGTACGATCATCATGCGCAGCGACCGTTATGACCGGTCGTACTTCGATGCGTCGTGTATGCCGGAGATGTCCTATATCCAGCGCGAGGAAAAGGCATATGCCCGGTCGCGCCTGAAAACCAACGGAACGTCGTACCTGTTCATCGTCTATACGGGTTTCCGAGAGACGCGCAATCCCAAATCACAGAACCCTTTTGTCACCCTTTCGCATAAGGAATTCAAGGAAGAGGATGGCGCCTATTCTCATTTCCTGAATACGCTGGATTCGATGTATTTGCAGTTGCAGGGATCGGGACTGCTGGATATTCGGCCTTTGTCCGAGCCGGAGATCCGGGAATATATGCACTACTATTTCAACGGTTATCAAAGCGATTTCCTGACGGATGTTTACGCTACGAAACGCTATGTCCGTGCCGGCGATAACTATGTCGGAGCTGTGAGCATCGAGCATGAACGCCAGTTCCCCGAAGTGCTGCGCACGCCCTATCCGGGCCGTGGGGTGAAAGTTCCGATCGGCACGCTCGAAGATTTGGGTATCGGCTTGCCTTTTCCGCACATCTGCAACCAGATCATTACGATTACCGGGCATGATACGGAGTATGCCATGATCGAGGCGACGTTGAAAATGCTGCGAAAAAACCGTGGTTTTTCGGACGATGCCGAGGATCAGCGCAATAGAATGGAAACGACCCGCCATAATATCGGTGACAACATGGAGGCGATGCTTGTCCGGGGGCATACGAATATCATCTACTGGGGCGAAAGCGAACAACAGGTCAAGGAATACCGGACGATCGTCACGAATTTCCTCAAGCAGCAGCGGCATTTCGAGCCTGTGGTGCCGACGGGTGTGGAATTGCGAAATGTCGTCTACTGCTCCAATCCTGCGACCGTGGCGTGCATGGACAGCGATGCCTATTATATCGCGGATATAACACAGGCTATCGCGTTGTTCCAGAATGTCGGGGGATACGAGTCGGATGCCGAGGGTGTGTTCTTCAGCGATCCTGTGGATCATATGCCGCTTCGCTATGATCTTTACGATGCGAATAAGAAGTATGCGGATTCGAGGAATATCGCCGTGGTCGGTATGACGGGAGGCGGTAAAACCGTGACCTTGGAGAAGGTCGTGGATGCCTACCACCATGATAAGACAGCCGAATACATCAATATCATTGTGGATTGCGGCGGCTCTTACGACAAGGCCGCGCGTTTGTACGATCCGGAAGAAGTGTTCACTTTCAGATATAGCCCCAGTGAGGCATTGGGACTCGATCCGTTCGCTTTCGGCTCTTCGTCCGAAGAGGAGCGGGTCGACGATATTTGCGAGACATTGTGGCTTATCATCAAGCCTGATGCGGTGCCGTCGGCCGAGGAGAGGGTCTCGCTGCGCAAAATCGTTATGATGTATTTGCACTTGCCTTTAGAGTCGTCGTGGCGCGGGTTCTATGCGTGGTTGAGCAATAATTACGCTGAAATTCTGGATGGATGCCAGATCCGGCCGGAGTATTTCAATATAAACCAGTTCATACATAACGGCAGCGAGTGGTGCTGTGGGGGTGTCTATGAGAATGTGCTGGCCCAAAGCGACAATCCTACGGCACGGCTCAAGGGTAAGCGGCTGCTGATCTTCGAATTGGAGAATATCAAGGCCAAGCCCCAGTTGCTGAGTATCGTAGTCCACCTGATCGGTATTGCGATCCGCACCCTTGTCTGGGAACAGCCCGGCAAACGAGGATTCATTATTTACGAGGAGTTCGCGGAGCTGATGCAGATGGACATGATTTTTTCGGCCGTGTTATATCAGATGCAGGCGATTCGCAAGAAGGACGGCTCGGCATGTATCGTTCTGCAGAACCTCGACCAGCTGGCCTTGAATGCCGGGGATCGCTACAAGAAAGAAGGCGGAGCTGCGGGTGCGCTGATGAAAAATATCGCCACGACGATATTTCTCGCCGGGGCAGATCCGACAGGCTTCGAGAAGTATGCCAAGCGGTTCTCGGAGCATGACCGCAACTGTGTCCTTGCCCTTGAGAACAACTATACGGATGATCCCAGATACTCGTCGTTCTACATTTTCCGCCAGAAGAAATCTACGATAATGACGCTTTGCGTCAGCCCGAGGACGTATCTGGCGTTCCAGACCGAAGGTAAGATATGCAATGAGTTGGGCAAGTTGTATGAAGAAACGCAGTCGATGGCCGCGGCGATCGAACTCTATGAGAAAGAACATTAATAATTTAATATTTACAGACTATGAAACGGATATTATTAGCAGGATTATTTATACTGGGATGGGGTGTCGCACAGGCTCAGGTGGCCGTCGTGGCTCCGAGCTTGGAGTTGCAGGAGGCGATGAACCATGCCGAGCAACTGCAACAGATGGTGCAGACCTATCAAACGATGGTCAACGTCAAAGACGGTATCAACAAGGGCATCGACGCGGTTGAAAAGGTGAATAATAAACTGGCCACGATCCGGGACGTGCAGGAGATAGCGACCCGGTCGGCCGCGTGCGTGGGGCGTATCAAGCAGGTCTATGAAATGATCGGCAACCTTCGGCTCGATGTGCAGTACACCACGAGTTTGGTTGATTTGTGCAACCAGGTGACGCGCGAATGTATCGACGTGACGGCTTACGGGGCCCAGGTCTTTTCGGACAGGTTTCTGGTGATGAGCGATGCGGAGCGCCTTGCCGAGACCCGTAAAGTCCTCGACGATCTCGACCGGCTGAACTCGCAGGTCAGCTATATCGACGTCCAGGCTAAAGCGATCAAGTACAACAGCGAAATGTTAAACACCTATTTCTGAGCGATATGGGCTTCGATTTTCTCACAGACCTATCCAACATGCAGGTTGAGATCCCGCCTGAAGTAAGTCGTCTTGCGGGGTTCTTCGTGCTGTTGCAGGGCGGTATGATCTATCTCCAGAAGAAGAATAATCCCGCGAAGGATATTTGGGAAGATCTCTCCTGGGTATTCCTGGGCGGATTGTTCGTGTATTTGTTTCCGGAGCTGATACGATTCATGGAGACATTGGTCAATGCCCTAATGCCTATCGAGCTCCATGCCGATAGCGCCATCGCGGAATTTATGAAGGAGTCGAATCTCGGCGACGGGTCTGTTCCGCCGCCTGATTCCTCCACGTCATTCGGGAATATACTTATGAATGCGTTTCTCAAGAGCGGGACAGGTCAGAATGCAGCGGGTTATCTAATCGCCCAGGGAGTCCTGAAACCTTTTGCCGACCTGGTGAATTACCTGTGCTTCCCGACGTTTCTGACGATACGTGCCGTAGGGCTGAAGGTTATCTACTGGAGCGCCCCGTTGATTTTGGTGCTGGGGGCCATGTCGCCTTTCCGGTCGCTTTGGAAGCAGTGGTTTATGATCTATATCGCCCTGCTGGCCTGCAGCCCCATGTTGTATGTCGCGGATTCCTTCTGCGAGGAATGTTTCAGAATTTACGCTTCGGACGCAAGTTCGCCCATCCTCGGCTTCTTTATGATCGCCATGGCCCGATTCAAAGCCTACCAAAGCGTCATGGAATTGAGTTATAAATTATTCAGAATGTAGCTATGATCCCTGAAAAAATACAGTCGTTTCGAAAAATACTGGAGCGTAACAACCTGATTACCGTCCTGTGCCTGCTACTGGTGCTGGTGTCGTTTATACTCAACTATCTCGAACGTCGGGAAACGCTCGGCAAGCAGCTGGAGTTCTCCTACTACGTGGCTACGGACGGAGAAGTTATTCCGGCACGGTATGCCCAGCGCAGGGATAATATCGAGATCGAGATTCGCCATCACCTGGCCATGTTCGTCGATGATTGGTATGCCTTGACGCAGGATACATGGGAGGCGAAGGCCGAAGCCGCCGGGTGGCTCGGCGGCAACAGTATCCGGGATATGTATATCGCGCGCAGGGAAGCCGGTTTTTTCAATCGCTTTATCCAGGGTAACATCCGCTATGAGGCCAAGATCGCGGAACTTCGGATCACGCCGAACGAGGATGGTACCTTTGCGTTCGAAATGGCGGTGGATCTTCATGAAAAGGGCACCGGCTACGCCCGGCTCTGGCGAGTGTTCGCCGACGGAAGTATCCGGGTGATCGAGCGCAGCTGGCCCAACAACCCGCACGGCCTGTGGATCGAGCCGTTTTTGGAACGGAAAATAATTCAAGTCAAGGAAGATGAACAAGCAGTTAATTAAAATCAGCGTGATAGTCATTGGAGCCTTGGTTCTGCTGGTTCTGGCGCTTTATCTGATGAAGAAGGATCAGGATAGGCCCGGCAAGAGGAATTCCGTGGAGACGATCGGCGAAGCGATTGCGGATAAGACCTTCACGACAAAATCAGAAGCGTATATGGCCTACGCCAATGAAAAGGATGAATTCTACCGGCGTTCAGCCGCGAGCTTCGCACCTCCGCCCGCCGTAAGTAAGAAACCCGAGGCTGAAAAGGCTGCGGCCGCGGCTTCCGCAGCTCCGGCCGTAGAGAATAAGGCGCAGGAGATCCGGTTCGAGCAGGCGTACGAAGAGATCTCCCGGAATGTCCGGAGCATATACGAGGAAGCGCCTGACGATACACGGACGGTGGCACGGGAGCAGCCGGAAGTTGCGACGCAGCAGACACCCGCTGCGGACGTGCCGCCGGCTCCGGCCGAGACGCCCGAAGAACGACGTCGGCGGGCCATGCGCCAGAACTGGGGTATGGGCAGCCCTTCCGAGGCTGCCCGGAGCGATTCCGCACGGCCTGCGATGTTCCGGGCCGTGATACACGGAACGCAGATAGTACGCAGTGGCCAGACCGCTTTGTTCCGGACAAAGGAGCCGATCCGCTATGGTGCTGTCACGATCCCGGAGAATACGCTTCTGGCCGGATATACGCAGATCTCCGAGAACCGTCTGACGATAAATATAAATTCCGTACGCCTCGGCAACGGCGTTTTCGCATTGCCGTTGGAAGTGTATGGATCGGATGGGATCGCCGGCATTCCGCTGGACTATGACGAGGTGGGGAAAATAACCAACTCGGAATCGTCCTCGTCGATGTTGCAGGAGGCGAGCACGGCGATGTCAGCCTATGGAGGTACGATCGGCCGTGTCGTCGGGTCTGTCGTGTCCGGTGTGGGCAATCAGGTGCGCTCTGCAAAAAGCACCGAGGTGAAGCTGATAGATAATCAGACCGTAATACTTAAAATCGTAGAAAAATGAAGAGATTATTATTCTTGATGCTGGCCGGGTGTCTGGCAACTACATCGTACGGCCAGAATACGATCGAGTGGCGTAAAGACAAGGTGACGCAAATGATCTTTCCTGCGGATATTGTCAAATTCAGGACTGGTTACATCGCCGGGCCCTCGGATAATTTCGACGCTTTGACACAGAGTGACGGCAAGGTGCTCTACATCCAGCCGGTTATGCCGCTGGATGAAACGAACCTCAATGTCGTGACCAGCGATGGTTACTACTATGCCTTTAATCTGGTGTATAACGATGCCGCGAAATGCGTGAACTACATTATTCGGCCGGCAATGGCATTTTATCAGGACGAAGCCGGGAGGCAGGATGCCCCGGCTGTGGCGGAACCGGGCGTGCCGGACGTCGATGCGGTCGCGGCAGCCGAAGCAGTGCTGCCTGATTCCGCATCCCTGTTTTCAAAGGTGAGCGAACAAGGGGCATACCTTGTGACCAACAATGTTGCGAAACTGCAAAAACTGATTTTCGTGCTCAAGGGCGTGTATGTCGATAGGACGCATATATTTTTCAAATTCAGCATTCAGAACAATAGCAACGTGCCTTTTGATGTAGACTATATCGCCTTTTCGGTTACGGCGAGGAAGACCCGGAAAACATCTTCTCAGGAGCGGTTGCAGATCCTGCCTGTCGGGGCCGATGTCGATGTCCATACGATAGGGGCGAAGAGTATAACCGAGGTGATCTATTGCTTTGAGAAGTTTACCATAGGTAAGGATAAGGTGCTGCTGGCTGAAGTGCTCGAACAGGGCGGGGATCGAAATATCGGGCTGCGAATCCCAGAAACGTTCATTATCGAAGCCCGCAAGCTATGAGGTTTTTTCGGATGGGGTTGTCGGGGTATCTCTCTTCGGGGGCGGAGCTCGGCAATATGACGGGGAAAGCGATTTTATCGCTACTCGGAACGCTGATCGAAGAGGTCGGCATTTTCGCTCGCGGCAAGTATAATAACTTTAAAAATAGAAGAAATGATAAAAAAGGCATTGGTGGTGGCTGTCATGTTGCTTGCGGCCATGAGCGCTCGGGCGCAGATCGGGTATAAGGGGCAGGTGGCTCTTGGAGTCAGCGGTGGAATAAGCAATGTCGGAGGGTTCGTCAGCACCGTGCGGATCGACAGCTATCTTTCAGAACGTTCGATCTTGGGGGCCGGGATTATCCTTGACCGAACCCGTTATGACGCGACGCAGGGCGACTCGTTCCATACGTCGCAGTGGCTTGGGGTATTGCACTACCGGTATGCGATCCCGCTGGGACGGTTTATCGTGTCGCCGACAGGCGGCGTACTTCTGGGCGGGGAGCAGTGCGATCAGCGATCCCGCCAAGGGAACATTCTGCCTTACGGTAACCAGTTTGTTTACGGCCTCATGTTGCAGTGTGACGTCGAGTATGTCCTCGGCCGGCATTGGGCTATTGCTCTGGAGCCCCGTATGACCTACCTGATAAAGACTCAGTTCGATAATGTTAAGATGATGGCCAATATCGGGCTGAAGTACTATTTTTAATCATCGTCCATAAAGTCTATACGATGGTATAAATGGGTTTTGAGTGAAAAATATTGGAAACGAAATTGTTTCTTGACGAAATGCTTACTATCTTTGTGCCAAAGATATATCTTATGACACTGAAAGAAGCATTCTCTTTATTGATAACGCAGCCTCTTTGGTACAAAAACAGCGAATATATCAGACAGCAGGCTGTGCGGGACAAACGCCTGTTCTTAGCCGGCAGGTCTATTCCTGAAGAGCGTATGAGGCACTATTTGAAAACAGCCGGCTGGGAGCAGACCCAAGAAGAACAATGGGAAAAAGATGGAAAATAAGGATTGGGCATACCAAATTATCGACAACGATGCTATCAAAATGAATAACGGGGATAACATGGTCGATGTGTCTACGGCTTATCTGGCTATTGACCGTGCCCGGTCTGATGAACGGCATCAGTTATTGGCTGGCTGGGAGCCTACAACGAAGTCAGTTCCGACGACCGGCCTTGTTGATGTCCTTTTTTCAGACGGGACGATCCGGAAGATCGTGGGCGACCATGTATGTAACTGGGTTTATCCTTATATCGAAACCGGATATGCTGTTGCATGGAGGCTGCGGAAAGTCGATACCGAACAAGTAGATGAATAACAGACAATTTCTTCCCTTCACGACTCAACAAATTGGATGAAATATGCCGGAGACTGAAGATAAATTGAGATTGAGCCTGATGGCCTATCCGTTTCCCGAGATCAAACGTGTCGAAGAGGTATTCTCCACGCTGAAGGCAGATGCGGCATTGCTTGAGGAGGCGAAGCGCCGCGGGTTCTACATGGGGCATACGAAAGCCAACCAGATGTTCGGCTGGTTGTTTGGCGGTGGTCGCATAATGATAAAGCCGGAAGCCGATACGGAATTTGTCCGGCGGGCGATCCCGTATCTGAAGGCATTACTGAACAGCTATGCCTTGAAACATGAAGAGAAGGAGGCGATATGTGCAATGCTTCTGGACGAGATTGCTGATGACGTACTGCCAGAACCTAAAAAATAACTGAAAATTTATGCCGAAGGGAGAATATACACGTACAGAGGCCGGGCGACGAGCTTATTTCGTTGTTACAGGAGTAGAGTTGCCGGACACGCTAACTCATGATGAGATCAAAGCACATTCGCATGTGCTGCCACAAGATCTGTGGAGGCGCTACCATGAGTCCTATCTCAATTTTATGAGTATTGGGCGGCATGAATATTTAACAAAATATCACAAAAAACATGGCTGTTGATACCAAAATACAAGATGAGTCGGAATATAATGAAATTGTAGAGACTACTAAAAAAGCACATGCGATAATTGAGAAATGGGCCGCAGAAAACGGCGTTAACTTATCTCCGAAATTTATCGAGAAAAAGCGAAATCAGCATTATGTCCCTCGTTGCTATTTGGAATTATGGCATAATTCGGAAAAAACGCTTTATCAGTCTATAAAAGGTGGCGAGCCAATCCCAGTTAGAGGCGACTTGAAAAAAGTTGCCCAAAGCAAAGATTTTTATAGGGTTCAACCGATCACAGAGAAAGACAGAGATTTCTTGCTGTGGCTCGTGAAAACTGTAAAAAGTCCTGATATATCTAATTTTTTAATAGATTTTATAAAGATATATGAACTTACTGGAGGTCTGATGCAAATAGTATCAGACTATACATGGCCGCAAACATCTGGAGATGCCGAGACCCCGTATAAAATAGTAGATACGCTTGCGAACAATTTAATAGAAGAATTGTATGCAGAGATAGAAGCTACTGCTGCGGATATTTTACGAAAAATAGGTTCTGGGGAAATTGATTGGTGGGAGGCAGAACGATCAAAAGTCAATTTTTTGTTGTTTTTTGGAACTCAATATTTTCGAACTCCGGGTATATTGAAAAAAGCCAACCAACTAACCTCTCCTAAAAACGTCGGCTTGTCTGAAAATGTGATTTATCCTTTGATGATGATTATGTCGATGCAGATAGTCGATGATATGGTAACCAAGCCAGACGATTACCACATTACATTATTGATAAATGATTCTGATGTTCCATTCATAACAGGAATACAACCCATAGTAGATGCCAGACCAAATAAACAAGGGGCTTACAATTTATATTATCCTATTACAGCAAAATACGCTATACTCTTAAAAAAGGAAGAAAGGCGGAGAAAAGGCATTATCAAGGTTACTATTGATAGTAATAAAGCCCACGAGTATAATAATATGATAAAAAATTCAAGTGATATTCTGATAGCTTCAGATGCAAAAATATTGGTAAAATATACCAATCAGGGAAATTGGTGAAATATTAATGAAAATGGATATTCAGATCATACAGAATAAAATTTACGAGATTCGCGGCCAGAGGGTAATGCTGGATTTCGACTTAGCGGAACTTTACCAAGTTCCGACAAAAGTATTGAAACAAGCTGTACGCCGCAACAGCGAAAGATTCCCTTCGGATTTTATGTTTGAAATTACAGAATCCGAGTATAACGTATTAAAAATCAGTTTGAGGTCACAATCTGTGACCTCAAACAAGGGTGGTATTCGGTATATGCCTTTTGCGTTTACAGAGCAAGGTGTATCCATGTTATCGGCCGTATTAAGGAGTTCAGTTGCAATCCAAACGAGCATTACCATTATGCGAGCTTTTGTAGCAATGCGCAACTATATTTTGCAATCTACCCAAGTTTCGGCCGAGTTGCTGGAGTTGCGTAGCCGGTTGCAGCTGGTGGAGCATGACTGCCGGGAGAATCTGGAGGCTGTGAATGATCTGAGTGAGGACATGCGAAAAGACATCGATGCGATTTATGAGGCCATTGGGGCCTTGTCTGTGAAACTACCGGAAGCCAAGAAGTCGCGTCAGCCGATTGGCTTTGTAACCGGCAATAAAGAAGATTAATTGTTGTTAACCAAATAAAAACTTGCGTAAAAACTCATTTCCACTATTATGAAAAAGATGCTGAAACTGATGCTTACGGCCTCTGTAAGTGCAGCCGTGATGCTTGCATCATGTACCGAGGGAGATCTTCCGGCTTCCCCCACACCGCCTGCAACGGAAGACACTCCTGTTCAGGTAGAGCTGAAACTTAAATCTGAACAAATGGATACCCGTGCCATCGATGAAGATGCGATTAATGACATTAATATCTATTTTTTCGGCAATAATATCAATTACCACTTTTACTATCCGGAATACGCCCCGTCGTTCGTATTCGAAATCCTCCCCGGAACCTATACCCTTTGCGTTGTGACGAATGTTCACAAGGATATGGGAGGAATGACAGAATCAGAACTTATACGATATAAATATTCTGTTGACGGCATGGTCGATGATATTCCCATGACGGCAAGTATGAATGTCAGTATTCTTGGGGCCATGACGCTTCCAACGCTGGAGGTGACTCGGGCCGCGGCAAAGATCGCCTACACGATCTCCGTCGATGCCGCAGTGTCGGAAAATATTAAGTTGCGTTCAGTTCAATTCTGTAATGTGCCGCGTTCAACAGTGTTGTTCGGAGCGAATCCCTCTTCGACTGATAAGGGGGAATACTACGACGCCGATGTAGTCAATATCGACAATGATAAGACATATTCCGAGGTGTTTTATATGCTTGAGAATTGTCAGGGTGAGGTGGAGAGTATAACAGATCCCAGAGACAAATCGCCAGAGAATGCTCCCGTGTGTGCGACGTATATGCGTATTGTGGCTGAAGGTGCGGATAAGGTATTGGAGTATACTGTCTATCTCGGTGAAAACAGTACTTCGAACTTCGATGTGCGGAGAAATACGAAGCATACGATGAACCTTGTTATCAAAGGGGAAAATGAAATTGACAATCGGGTCAGGGTGTATGACGGATTGTATTATGGGACAGCAAATTGTATCGTATATATTGATACTCCGGTGACATTTGACGTCACCCCTTATAGAACATCTAAAGAATTAAATTATGCCTATACAGGGATTTATGCCGGGGACGAGTATAAAGGCATATCGGCAAAGCTTCTTTATTCTGATGCAAAATCTGACCCTGTATTGACACTCGATAATAATAAATTGACCGTAAGGGTTGATGAATGGTATCCTAACACCGGGGGAAATATTGGGGTGGCCATTGTGGATGTTAGTGGTGAAATTCTTTGGAGTTGGCATATCTGGCATCCTCAAAGTACTATCAAGGATGAAGAATATACAAATGCTTCAGGTGAAAAATTCCAGATTATGCACTGCAATTTAGGTGCTAGAAGTGATAACGCGGCATCTGTGGGATATGGTGGCGCGATATACCAATGGGGCCGTAAAGACCCCTTGTGGCCAAACAACGACTACAGGTATGGTGATGGGAAAACTGGCCTTTTCTTCAGTACATTCAGGGGAATGCAGAAAGATGCCGTCACTTTCGAAGATGCGATAAAAAATCCCACACAATTTATTGAAGCGGACGATTGGTTTGGTAATGATGATGCTCTATGGGGAGATCCCAACGGTAGAGAGTTGACAACTTATGGTTGGTCTGGCGAAAAGAGCGTATATGATCCTTGTCCCGAAGGTTATCGGGTTCCGAATAATAAAACTTGGACTGGTTTTATTAAGCCTAATTCATTGCACGATTTGTTGGTAATTGGCAGTTGGATATATGGTTGGCATTGTCCGAAATACGAAGGTGATACTGTTGGGGCTTGGTATACTCAAGGTGCTCGTGCTATCTGGTGGTCTGGTGAGATAAGAAGATATGCAACAAATAGTCCTCTTTGGGTAAGCCATCCCGGAGCTACTCAAGGAATGGGGGAACGATGGGAATTGACAGATCGAACCGAAACTATATGGAATATTGATACAAAGAGGAGTTGGGCATGTCAGGTTCGCTGTGCAAAAGTCCAATAGGAATATTTACAAGTATTTAAATAAAACGGTAGTCCCCGGAAGCGTACTGTTTCCGGGGACTACCGTTTTATTTTGTTGAGCTGGTTCTGCGTTTTGTCGATGATTTATTCTTTCAGGAAGGCGGTATGACACATGTCCTGAATGATGATGCCTTCGTCAAATACTTCGTAGGCGAAAACCCAATCTTTCTCGAATACTGCACACCGATATCCGAGCCGGTGCCATTTTTTGAAGCGGCACAAGGGATAATTGGCTGCTCCGGCTAAAGACACGAGAAAAGCGTCGATCCTTGCAGTCCGGCTATGTGCTGCCTTGCGCGACAATTTTAACTCGTCGGTGAGAAATGCTCTTAGCTCAGAAACTTTATCCAAAACCGTTTCCGAAATTGCAACCTTACGCATTCTTGTCGAAGTATTCGTCAATTTGGCTGTGTAATTTTTGCGTGAAAACACTTACCGGAACGGCATTACAAGCCGCAGCCTCTTCGGCGAATCCCTTTTTCTTTGCATCTATGACCGTTACATACGGCAATGTGCGAATGTAAGCCAGCAGTTTTTTTGCTTCAGGACTACTATCCTCGATCATAATGTGCGCCATAGTTGTTGTAGATTAAATTGTCTTTTGCAAATATAACGAAATTCTTGCCGCGAACGTATTCTCGTGTAAAAATAGTTTTAGGTAAGCCTTCAACTTATTTCTTGTGTGGAGCCGCAAAAAACAGCCCGCTACCTTTAAAATGTTATATAAATAACATTTGTGCAATGTCTAAATATTGCTTGTATTCTGTTAGCAGGAGCGAGGTTAAGACGATATTTGCAAAATGTTCCATAGTGTTGCTGTTATAAATTAATCGGCGGCGAGCCTTTCACCCGCATTGCGCATCCGTTCCGCACAATCCCATAGTCACGTCCCTGTCATGGACTGAATGCGCCGTTCTGTTTTTTTTGAACTACGCCGATCTGTGGTTATCTGGTCATTGTTATGTCTGAAGGCAGGTAGTATTTCGTCGTTTGCGACTCTATGTATCTGTCGTTATAGTGGAATTTGAAACCCGGATTGTCGCCGGGGCGTATCGAGACGGAGAATTTTTCGTCGCAGCGCCAGAGGTAGGTCGAGTTCCTCGCTCCTTTGGTGATCGTCGGCATTGCTGTCGATCGCTGTCCGACGGGCGGGATCTTCGACCTATCGAGTCGGTATTCCTCATAATAGAACTTTATTGGCTCGGAAGCCTTGTAGTCGGCCGAATACTGCGTGCGGTAATCGTAGGCTACCTTCGGTACGGGACGTCCGCCTTCCATGACGAGATACTGAAATTCTATCCGGGCGATTCCCTGCCGGGTTATGTTCACTGTCCGGGGCTTGAGTCTGACCTCGATGTCGGTGATACAGTCGCGCGCGAGTGTGAGCGCATAGGTCGCCTCGCCGGACAAAAGCTGCCCGGAGGTGTCGTACCATCCTGCGACCTCGAAGTTGAAGAGATCTTCGTTTACGAGTGCGAGCGTTACGGTTTCGTCCTCGACGTTGTGTTCCCCGGCCCCGTCGATGGTGAAACACCCTTCGACGCTGCTTGTCACGACGATATTCTTCAATCAGCAAAATATGTATAAGTCAGTCAGATTTGAGCATATAAAACCTCAAATCCGACCGGCTTATATTGAAAAGTAGTATTGTAATTCTTACTTGAGTTTGTGTTTATGACTCCATTTCATGCTTTTAATGAGTATGAAGTATTACAATAGAGTGCGTTGTTGTTCAAAATGTCATATTTAATTAGTATCTGATATGAATTAAAATTCCTAGGTCAATTTTATGATGATGCGTAATAAAATCGGACACTCTGATTTGGAGAATTCAAGATGTTTTAGAATTAAAATGCGTAAAATGCAAATATTTTTATGTTCAATATGTCTCTAATATATTCTCGAATGTCGTTTTTTATATATATTCGCTCTTAGGAAATTACCATAATAAGTGGATAAAATATATTATTAACTAAATTTAAGCTTTATGAAACAGACCTTACTTTTTTTGTGTTGTGGGCTTCTGTTTAGCTGCCAGAAAGATTTTGTTAGTTTGCCGTCTGAGTTACCCCCGACTTCATCTCAAATTATTACTGATGGAATGACTGTACTGGGGCAGCAACTTGAAAATCCCTATTCAGTGGGGAATATGCGTAAAGCTCTGGCAAACCTCTCACCGAAAACCAGAGCCGGAATTACAGACATGGATATTCAGCCTACGCATTATTACGTGAAGTTTCATCCCCGCTCATCCGAGGAATTGGATTTAATCCTGCAGGATTCTACGATTATCTGGTATGATATTCCACTGGATTATGAAATCGAGGAATATGGCAGCTATTACCATGATCCTACAATTCCGGATAGCTTGCCCACTTATCAATACGCCTCCATCGAAGTCGCAAAATGGCCTGCGGTGAGTACCATAGGCGTTGATTATGAAATTCTTTCCGACTTGTTTATTCCCGATGAAGACAAGGATGAAGACGATGACGGGATTATGACCCGTTCCGGTACAAAATGGAATGAAGCATTGGCTGATGCGCTGGTCGAAGAATCTTTGCGTTTGACAGGAAACGATAACGAAGACTATGAATCCGGGCCGCAAACACGAGGCCGCAGTAAATGGAGGCCGGCGGGCAGAATTAGCTATTATGATGAAGTACTTGGGAAAACGATAGGTGTTGAAGGAGTAAAAGTCAAAGCCCGTAGATGGTTTACAACCCATACAGGCTTTGTCAATGCAGACGGATATTATAGTTGTAATGGACGTTTTAAGCGGCCTGCAAATTACTCTTTCGGACTTGATCGGTATGAATTTCAAGTAAATGGCGACGGAGTTCGTGTTTTCTATGATGGGCCTAAAAGGAAGGGAAATTGGGATTATCATTTTGCACGCTCAAAATCACAATCAGAATTTTTTGGAGCAACAGTTTTTCGTGCAGCCTACCATTATTATTACAAAGATATTGGCGGTTTACGCAGACCGCCTCAAAATAGTTTCTGGCGAACTAAAATGAGATTAAAAGCCATCAATCAACAAAATAACAGCAGCAATGGTAATTTTAAGTCCGCCAGACGATTTTTAGGTTTGGGTAGTGCAATCAAATTATATAATCCACAAAACACAACGGATGCTATTTATGCAACTACAATACATGAGTTAGCACATGCTGCTCACTGGAGAATGATTGTTAAGGAGCCTGGCACGAATCGTTATCGGGATTATCATGATGCTGAAGATAAGATGGTCGAGAGTTGGGCAACAGGAGTACAATGGTATTTAACAAGAATGGTCTATTCCAAATACAGAGGACGACCGCAAGGGACGCCTAATTATACAAATGTAGTCATTGATCTTGTAGATTCACAAATTGATGACTGGCAAAATAACGGTAAGACCTATGCGCAAGGTGACAAAGTCGAAGGTTATACAATGTCACAAATCGAGAGCGCTCTCATAGGCTGCGATACATGGAATAAATGGCGAGATAATATTAAACGGAAGTATAACAATAATACAAAGCAATATGTGGATGAACTCTTTGCGTCTTGGTAGCATTGTAATGTTTTGCTGGCTGTTATCGGGTTGCGATACTTCTCACACCGAATATGTGCATCATGGAGAATGGGTCTATCGAAATGAATCTTCTCACAAGATCGAAATAAAAGGAGCTATTATATCCTGGACGATACTTGAAACTACTACGTTTATAATGGCTCCGACCCAAACTTATTGCATTGATTTTTGGTCGGACGGAGTGAAAGACATTACACCGGATGCGATCGGGTTTCCTTTCGAATATCTTCCGCAGATCGAGTGTCGTATGACAATAGATGATTCCAAAACGATTCTATTAGAACCGAATAAGGCGATTCGGAATAGGAGCAATTATCAGGTAGAGAAATTGGCTACAAACTATTTCCGGTTTACTTACGTTTTCACCGACGACAATCTTGCCGACCTGATAAAGTGATTTATCATTGCGAGGCTGCTGCCGGATAAAAGGCGGCAGCCTTAAATGCTGCTTATTATACCAATAACAGAGTACTTATGGAAAGTGCCAAATGGAGAGGATATCGTTTTCCGATCGAAGACATTTGCTGATGTCAAGCGACTGCTGCTGGATTATGCAGCGAAAAATAAGTATGCTGCGCAATTGTATAACTTAACCCCGGAAACAATCAACCAATTATTCGCTGTCTATGAAAACTAACAGAACGATTTTTACCTTGCTACTGCTTGGCTTCTTCTCTATGCTTTTCAGTTGTGACACAGATTATCTATATAATACGGAGATCCGCATTGAGAATGCCAGCCAGCACGATATCGAAATAATTGTAGAGAAACCGAGTAGCGAATTTTTAACCGGCTCGGTTGCGCTAAAAAGCGGCACAACTTTCACAACAAAGCACAGTATCGATGGTGGATATGGTTTACCGAATCCAGTTGATGCACAGATTAAATTCGACGATGGAACCACAATAACTCACCACTCGGAGGATGGCGATACCTACCATAATTTCTGTTCCGCAACAGCTTTCGAAAAAAAAATGCAGGGAAAAAGGAGTGTGGAATATATCTTCGTATTTACGGACGAAGACTACGAATATGCCAAAAAGCATGCAGATAAAACAAAAATATAACAATAAAATAAGGCAATATGTGGATGAACATAGTGATTTATCATTGCCTGATAAAATAACAGATTTAATTATCTGAGAACAAATCAAGCGGTAGCATGAAAGATGCTACCGTTCTTTCTTGTACTTTTAGCCTCTGTCAAAGGGTTTCTTGTGTAGTTCTCAAATTCGCCTCAATACCGCTTTCGGAATATAAAAACAGTATTGCGGAAAACGCGGACAAATTGCGGACATGGCAGATAAAATAAAGCTGTCAAATGATTAATCGCTAACAATTTGACAGTTTCTCGAAGTACCCGGAGTCGAGGAAATCGTCACGCCGGACAAAGACGTCAGATAATCCAATGTCTTCTGAATCTCAGGCGTCACCTCGTCGATTTTGATGGTTATGTATGTTATAACGGTCTAATATTAAACGTCTCTGTGCAAATATAACGAACTGTATTAAAAAGCAAATAAAGAGGTAAAAAAATGAACCGAGAATTATTTTTTAGTCGAGACAAACCCGTCGATATATGTTGAGTCGGTCGTAGCGATAGCGAATGCTTGTCTGGGGGGCGTGTGGTCGCTGGTTCGAATCCAGTCACCCCGACTGATGGAAAGGCTTGGTAATCTGATGATTATCGAGCCTTTTTCTTTTGTTGGCGGTTGATTGATTCGTGGCTTCTGACCCCGTTTTTACGTTGGTTTACACGGTCTGTGTAAACCGTGGTGTAAACCGCCAAAAGGCTATGGACGCCACTATTTCAGTTATTTGTTTCAAAAGCAAGACCCTCGCCAACGGGGAGCATCCGCTCATGTTGCGCATTACGAAAGACCGCAAACGGACGATGAAGAGTTTAGGCGTGTCGGTGCATCCGTCTAACTGGGATTTCGACCGCAACGAGCCTAAACCCAAGTGTCCCGACCGCAAGTACATTCAGCAAATCATTCTGAAAGTCAAATCCGAGTATCAAACCAAGTTATTGGAGAAAGCCGCCCGCGATGAAGACTACACGGCTGAAACGCTCGTAAAGGAACAGACCCGTGAGCAAATTCAGTCCGAGACGGTCGAGAGTTTCTATTTGCGGACGGTGGAACAACTCAAGCGGGAGGGGGCGGTAGGCAATGCCTATGCCTATCTGAACTCCTACAATGTGCTCAAATCCTTTAATGCTGACAAACCGCTGTCCTATACGTTCGGTCAGATAGACGAAGCGTTTTTGAGTGCTTTCGAGGGATGGATGCGGTCGAAAGGCAACAAGGAAACGACATTGAGTTTTCAAATGCGGACTTTACGGGCTATGTTCAACCGAGCAATTAAGGCAAAGATTGTCAGCAGGGAGAAAAACCCATTCAACGAGTACAAGATTAGCAAATTCAACACCCGTACACCGAAACGAGCGTTGAGCAAGGCAGACATGATGAAGATTATCGACGCTGATTGTTCACAGGGAAAGGAGATAGAGCAGTTTGCACACGATATTTTTGTGTTTTCGTACTTGTGCGGTGGCATATCGTTCGTGGATATTGCCAATCTGACCCCTGCCAACATTGCGGATGGGCGGCTGATCTATCACCGTCAGAAAACGCACGGAGCAATCAATGTTCCGCTGTCGGAAAAGGCAAAGGCGATTATTGGCAAGTATGACAGCCATTGTGAGCAGGCAGGTTATCTGTTTCCGATATTGGATGAACGGGTGCATATCACGCCTCTGCAAAAGAAGAACCGAGTGCATAAAATGTGTAGCAGGGTAAATGTCGCTTTGCGGAACATTGCTAAACGGTTGAAGATTAAAGCGACCGTTACAACCTATGTCGCAAGGCATTCATTCGCCACCGTATTGAAGAAATCGGGTGTGAATATCGGTATCATATCGGAGGCATTAGGCCACCATAGTCTGAAAACCACACAGATTTACTTGGATAGTTTCGAAAACAGCCAAATCGACGCGGCTATGCAACACTTGTTATAGGAGTTTGGAGGTCGGCGGCCAATATGGTAACCGACCTCCTTTTCCTATTATTAGTATATGGTGGCATCATCGACTGAGGTATTCGACAAGATTATCCACAATCAACTGCTCACGTGTTACCAACCCTTTGGGAGGATTCATAATAAGTTTAGCCTGTTCGTCTGTTAATTGCTCGATCCTTTCCTCTATTTGAGCGTAAAATGCCGTGGGGTCTTTCGCTTCACGGCCCTGATCAATAATATATCCTATCAGGTATTTTTTTGCCAAGAAAGTTTCACTGAATTTCTCTTGTGCTACCCGATACCAATTGATGCTCCGTTGATACCATGCGGTATTCTCAAATGCTTTGGGTAATTTTTTCTCTTTTATGGCGTTTACGAAATCACGAGGTTTCAGTGTGTTCTTCCCAAGACACCACTGCGAGATAGTCGAGAGCGGATAATTCTTACGCCGTAATTCCAGCGCAAATTCGAATACCTCATTCTCTTTTATTTCAAGTGCCATGCAGGGTGCGGCCATATAATCCGTGCCTTTCCATGCGGTGGTACATATATTCATTTCTGCAATTAACGCCACGATGGACATCTCTACATTCAACGGCTCGGCAATTACGAGGTTGTCCAAGTTCATCCCCAGTTTTAAGCAGGCCATCAAACGATGCTGACCGTCCAGCACGGCAAAATAATTTTCGGTCTGTTCGTCTGGAATATCATTTCCATCCAGATCGACCAAGTGCCCTCCCGAAAGGTAGACATCCTCTCCCTTAACTACTGTGATAGGCGACAACTGCCCATATTCTCGGATGGATTTTACTTTGGCAGCAACAGCCTTTGCATTGATCTGACGGTTGCCTTTAACAAAGGCGAAATTACGATTGAGTTCTACAGAAGAAATAACTAACTGCTTCATATTAATCGGTGTGGGTTTACCTCCACCCACGAGGTCAAAATGGTTATTTATATAAGTATTTGGTATTAGTTATGTTTGTTTCTCGGCGTAGGGTCTGACTGGTGAGCTCTTGCCAGCTCGTCGGACGGTCGGATGGTGGCATTGGCAAACTCCCATCACCGTTCCATCGTTCGATTCGACCCTCGGCCTTTCGGTTCGGATATTCCCTCCCAACCGAGAAGAGGGGTGTATGTCAAGGAGCGTTCGTTTGCGTTTCTGTTTGTAATACCATCGAATATCATGCATAACTCATTGTGTCACAAATTATTGTCGGATAGCAGAAAAGTGTATTATTTCTGTTACCCCTTAATTTACAGCATAAAAAAGGACGGCTTATTGCCGTCCCATTCCATCTAAATTAAGAGATTATCAATATAAACCACTCCCTATGGTATGCCATTCTTCGTCCTTGTATCGTTGCCAGATAGCTTTTATATTTTCGTCATTATCAAGATATTTCTTATTCTCCGTATAGCCGAACATATAGACGATGCGAGAGATTAAGAGCATAAGATTATATGAAACTTGGGTAGGATTTGTACTGCGTTTATCCTCGGCCTTGAATTGCTCCAGAAATGGCAGCAGACATGCAACAACAAAGGTAATTTTGTAGCAATCTTTCAAATTGATCGAGAAATCGCCCAAGCCAAACTCCACATTGCGTGACAGATTGGCAAAGAGTGTGGCAGAATTTTCTGCCAAAATAGCCCCCAACATCAGTATTGCCTCTTGTGATTCGATGGTTACACCGTGTTCACGCCCCCGCCAGATACGAATTTTGGCATCAGGATTGGCATGGAGATACTTGGCGAACGCTCGGAACTGGTCGAAAGCAGGTGCAGGAATCGCCATTACGTTCTCGGTTTTCTTCTGTGTAAGGTAATAAACAAAGAGCAATGCCACCCAGAATTTTTCGATGTTGATGCCCAATGCCTGTAACGAACGAATTACTGACGTGTTCTCCAAGAACTGCTTTTTGGTAAAAGGGAATTTCGACATATCCAGTTGTCCGTCCCTATGCGGTACGATAAAATCAATTGTGCAAGCGGTATCGACTTGGTATTCCTTTCCGTCCTCCTCGATTTCGTATGCAGGGAACATTCGGTTCCCGATGCTATGCACATATTCGTAAATCTCCATAATGCAGATAGTTTAAGGTTATTTTCAAAGGTAGCGAATTTTCTTGCAAAATTTCTTGAAAATATTATGTTAAATATTTGGATTTAGATAAAATGCTTTATACCTTTGCATATCATTTCACAGACAAGGGTAATTCTTGTTTCTTCCATAGAAAATATGTTATAGGACGGATAAGGATGGCATTATATGCTGTCCTTGTCTTTGGTCGATAGTCGCATATTTTTTGTATCGGAAATGAAATTCCCTTATAAAAAGATATTTCACACACAGAAAAAATGCGGTGAAATCCTATCCTATTATCAATATTATATGGAAACAAGAATTATTACAGCCTCTATCACCGCCAAGTGAATAGAGCAAATTCCAGAGTTGGAAAACAGACTGCCTGAAAACTGTATTTTAGACAAGGGTATTACAGGGTGCGGTGCAACAAGACTTGCTATTACAAACGATCGTTCGACCTTAATTGCCGCACCGACGGTCAATCTTATCAAAAACAAGATGCAGGAACACCTCGACCTTTTAGGTGTTTATGGAGGTGTTACGAACCAAGAGATAGCAGACTATCTGCAAACGCACGACTGCTGAAAGATAATGGCTACATACGATGCTATTCCGCGAGTTGTGGATGTGGCAGGAACCGAGATTTATAAAAAGGCGTTCTTATTGGTGGATGAATACCACCGTCTGCTGTTCGATTATTCATTCCGCCACTCCGCGATTGCTGGTTTATTGGAGCAGGCTCCACGCTTTGCAAGTAAAACCTTTCTCTCGGCTACACCTATCGAACGAGAGTTTCTATTGGACGAGTTACAAGGAATCCCACAGGTAAAGATTATATGACCGCATGCCGAGCCGATGCAGATACGGTTGTGAGAAGAAACCAGCCCTTTGGCCGCTGTCGTTACTTTGTGCAAAAATGCCATAGCACAACAGGTCGATTTCAACCTGCATTTTTTCGTGAACAGCGTGACATTTATCGGCAAGGTGATCCGTCATGCAAAACTGACACCCGACCAAGTAAAGATAGTCTGTTCTACAAGTGGCGAGAGTTACGACCGCAACAAGGAGAAGATAGACGGATTTCCGATAAGTACGCCCAACAGTCAGTCCTGCAAAATCAATTTCTACACCTCTACCTGCTTTGAGGGTTGCGATATTTTCGATAAGGTAGGACGCACCTACATTGTAAGCGATGGTACGGCCACACATTCGATGCTGGATATATCGACCACGATACGGCAGATTGCAGGACGCATACGGGATACGCAATACAAGGAGATAACGCATATCTATTCCAAGTCCCGATACGGTCGTGATGTCAGCTACGAACAATTCAAGGCATCGACAGAACAGGAGACAGACAAGGCAGAACGCTTTTTGAAATGGTATGCTACGGCAGACGAAGATATAAAACCCACTATTTATTCGGATATGAAATTTATCAATACAGAAACGATGACATTAGACCGCAACCAATTAAAATTAGAACTGCTGAATTTCCGCAACTGAAAGGAGATTTATGCAGACAGTCGCAACCTCATTACAGAATATAAACGTAACGGCAACGAGATAACCTCGACAGATAAACATGATATTCGTATTGCCAAGTTGGAAACGAACAGTAAGGCCAAGATACCTTTTAAGGAGTTGTTCGATAGATATGCCGAGTTGAGAGCAAATAAAGGTATGTTCTCGATGAACGGCTTTGCGGCAGACCTTATCGTGAAACGTAATCCGCTTGTTCGGGAGAGTTACGAGAAATTAGGTGCGGAACGAGTGCGGGAACTGAACTATAACCAGACGCAGATAAAAAGGGAACTGCTGAAATACGAAAAAGCGGAGTTGGCCTATAAGGTCGTACAGCGTATAAAGAATGACTTACCGCAACAGACAGCCGTACCAGCACGAATCATAAAGGCGAAATTACAGCAGATTTACAATGATTTGGGAATCAAGCAGACCGCAAAGGCAAGCGATATAGCCGAGTGATACGATATAAATACGTGTTACAAAAATATCAACGGCAAGAATACAGCATGTGTTATCCTCATAAGGTGTAGGCTTGTAGCAAAGAAAAAGATTGCGGCAGAGGACAGATAAGATTAAATGAAACACCGACTAATATTTAGCTGGTCAGAGTTTATTTTATCTATCGGTAGATTAGAACGAGTTTTCCTTATCTTTATCTGCCTGAAAAAAATCATGCAATTTCCGTCCAATTTTATCTTTATTGAATGCCCGTTCGTGTTTAATCGGAAGCGTTGAAAGAGAAACCTTTGAAACTCCATTTTTAAGCAACTCAACCTGCTCCTTTGTCATTGGGAAAATTGCAGTAACTCGTAATTTTGATATAGGGGCCATTATGTTATTTATCATAATTCCATACTGGGTGGATGATGATGCAACCGATGTTCCTGTCAATTTAATAATACTATCATCAAAACAGCGGAACATTAGTATAGGATTTTCTGGATAAACCAATTTATTTGATGTTACAGCAATCACCAAATAAGGTTTTCCTTCCTGCCATGTTGCAGAATATTCAACATTGCATCCTTTATAATTATATTTTACAGACTTTGAAAATACATTTAGAGAAAATAAACAAAATAAAATGATTAATAACTTTTTCATATCAAAATTGATTGCTTACCCAAATATACAAGAAAATTCATTACAGACAAAATCCAACCTAAATATACCCCCTGCACAAACAGATACTCCCTATCAAAGCCCCTCCCCTTATCTAATGTGAAAATTAAATCAAAACCATGAAAACATTGGACAAAAAGGCGTCAGAAATCCTGCGTGGATTACTGGCTTTGCAAAAATCGAAAATCGACAACACAGACGGAGTGTATATGCCTGTTCATATCGAGATTATCGAGAAAACAGACAAGTACACCCACATTTCGCTGGCTCATTACGGCCAACAGAATGGAGATGCCATGCGTGACCCCGAAATGCTGTTTGCCCTGCACAAAGAATCACAGCAATTCGTTCCCTACTATTACCGCAACGATTATATGGGTATGGAGCAGTACAGCGTTAGATGGACGGAAGAAGGTGTTTTGCTGAACCGTCGTTTGCAGGCAGACCACACCGTATTTGCTAATCAATGGTTACGCAACATAGCCACACAACAGCACCTATTATGACTGCACGGCGATTGGTGGAGAACTGCGTACTGACGAATCAAACCGCAGTCGTGGATGAAATGCTGAACAAGCACCTGCTACCAGAAGAATATATCTATCCGTTCCTGGGCGATGTCATGGAATGGTGGCTTATCGATAGCTGGCTGGCCGAACGACTGAAACGTGAGGGAGAAGTTATCATCGAGGAATACGGTTGCTGTTGGTGGGGCAGGTTAGCGAGCGGACAGGCAATCTACATGGATAGCGTTATACGGCAGATTGCAGGAGAATAGAACTGCATCCGTATTTCTATTTATTGGAACTTGTAAGTTACAGAAATTAGGGGCATTGTAATCTCGATAAGATTTTACTACCCCTAATTTTCGTTTTCGTGCTGGCATATTCTCGATAATTGAGGGTTGGAATGATTTGCAACTCCCGATTGGAGGGAATATGTCGGCTTAAATTGAATAACAAAAACATCTAACCCAATTTGCAAGAAACAAAGTTTATTTTCCAGCCGTTTATTCCTTGTTTTGGAACTTTGTTTTAGCGAAATTTGAATCTGCAACAACCCCGAAAAAAAGAGGTGCAAAGCCGTTGCATTTCCGACGATTGTTTTCTACTTTTGTGGGAGACATATTGAATTACGGAAGTGTAACTTTATTCTCGTGCGACGAACGTAGGAAATTCCAAGCACAATAGAGAGAATAGTGGCATTGTCCTCTCGTCGTATCTTCACGATACGGGCGCGGGGTTGTTGCTTATTTTATCTATTGGGTTTCCTACGACCTGTCGCACTAAAATAAGTCATCAGCCCTGCGCTTTCTTTTATTACTAATCACATCTGGGGGTTGGAGGTGTATAATTGATTATTATGAATCTTAACGCTGTTATTCCTATCAGTTTCTCCCAAAATGGTAGATGTGCACTCATTGTTGTAATGCAAAAACTATTTGAATCGCTACAACCATTGATTATGCGTCCCAATCAGACCGAGGGTATTCGATTGACTAATGAATTTAATAGTTTCATTGAGGATTTGGGATTGTCTGCACAAGAGATTGATGATACTGTAAATCATACATGGAATAAATTTGACTATGATGCTGATGGGCGAGTGCTCCCTATAAATGTGCTATTACATGAAATACATACCAATAGCGAAAAATCATTTGTGGTCAGCACAATTAAACAATGGCTTCAACTTATTAATAATTACGCATCTAATGATACGGTATTCGTGCAAACAGCACAAAGCATTGCTAACAGAGATATTATAGATTCAATTATAACTTTGTGATGGGACTATTTGGACGGTCTGATTCAGACAAAATCGCTGATAATATTCGGGAACAGGTAAAATTTATCCTGTTGCAATTTAATGGAATCGACGAGGTTTTTTGTCGAGATGGTGGAGCAACACCTTACAATGCCCAAGAATTAACCTTATATATGCAACGGATAGAACGCACTCATAATGCCATTCAACAAGAATTGAATAGCTTGTCGGCTACACAACAAAGTCGATTGGTTTTGCCTTGGGTTGATGGGAAATTATACGATTTATATACTTGGAATTTCTCATATCAAATGGTTATAAATAAGATAATTCAAGAAATGAATAAATTATAAAATTATGCCAGCACCATTAGGGATTTTCTTAATCATCGTTCTATTTGTAATCTGGAAATTTATCCGAGAAATGATTAAAGACAACCGAGATAACCATTATTAGAAACATTGCCAAAGAATCTGTATTGAAACTTTGGCAATGCTTGTCCATACTCTTTCAATAGTGACATAATTTCAAAGGGGTATATAAGAGAGAATTTTGTAAAATGCGTCACCTATCCTTTAAATGAATTAATCCACTCAATACAACACTAAACCATGTCCCTCAATCCCGCCCTTAAAAAGATACTTGTAAGAACTGCCTACATTGTAGGGAGTTTGACAATTTATTATATTGCCTATTATTGCCTTGATTATCTGGATTTCCATTATTGGAGTGATGAAGGGCTGATAGACGGACATCCGACATTACGATATACTTTACTAATGATAGCGTCGGCTATTCTTATCTGGGTGAATATACACAAACTGTCATGTCCCAATATACGGCTCTATTATAGTGCATTCCTATTGGGGCTTGGACTATTGATTGGAGTATGGAAAGTCGGTGCATTTTATCTCTATTCCGAACATGTGCTTTTGCGTCATATATATGTAGGGATGCTCTTCTATTTTGGATGGTTTAGCGTATTAATATCTTCAATCTTTTCAATATTCTTTGCAAAAAGGGAAAATGCTAAATTCGACAGAGGTAGCAAAATATGCTTTCTGATTGTTGTGCTATTGTTTGATTTTACGATTGCTATGCCTAATATCTTTGGCGATGAAACAATGGAAGTAAAAATATACGGAAATGAAAACTGTTACTTAATACGGGAGGGAGAAGAATGGTGTTGCCGCCTATTAACCGTTACAAATCCCGATGATAAGATATGGAGGGATTCAGTTGTAATGCGGACTATTCAATATTTTCCGAAAGATAATTCTTGGTGGGTAGCTGATAATGGAGATTCTATTCGTATAGAAAATACAAAAGTATACCACTCAAATCTGCAAATAATACATTCCAACGGGAAAAGCTATCAAGTCCGCACATTGGGTTATGCAAAAACAGAATACGGTAATTGTTGGCAATACAACGCATGGCGCAAAATCAAAGGACTGTTTTTCAAAGAAGAAAACAATTAGGCAATGAAACACGACATAATCATACTGTTTGGGATTTTGCTGATTGGATGTCAAAGCCAGTCCCAGCAATCGGATTCTGAATCTGATAATTTGCTCTATGAGCAATATTGGCAGTTCCAAGAATCTATGTTGTTTGGGATTGGAGATGAAGATACTGCAATCGAAAGCCTTTTTAAGTCGGCAGAAGCAGGTTATGCAGAAGCGCAAAACTTATTGGGAGGATGCTATGCAGAACGCCCCGATCTGATTAAACGAGAGAAGCCCGATATTGATTCTGCTGTTATTTGGTGGTTAAGGGCGGCGGAACAGGATGAATGGATGGCCCAACGGGATTTAGCATACTATTATGCCGATATTCAAGATTGGAAGCAAGCGAAATTCTGGCTGAAACGAGCCAAGAAGAACGGATATAAAGACAAAGAATTACAAAAACGGATTCGACGAAACTTGTAACAAACCGTGACAAGGTTTATAAAAGGGTCATAAATATATACTTTTCAGTAAAGTTTGTCACCAAGATACGACACGACATGGGATTAAAGACTTTCATAAAACGACGATTTACAAAAGGCTCTCCCCTAATGCCCAAGGAAAAAATTTATCCCAAAGCAGAAGATATGCCTATATATCCATCAACCCAATTGCAAGGTTTTATAGAAAACTTAAAAATCAAAACTCAATATGCAGATCTATCCAATGACGATATGCATAGGCAAGATATTGTGATGTTCGTGAGTTATTTAGGATTGGATGCCTTTCCTGCGACATTCCCTCTAATAATTGATAACATGAATAATAAGGTCAAAGGGCTAATTGCAATTTGTCCTCTTTATACAGTGGGAAGCATACGCCGCGATATAGCATTTGATAATTTCCGACAAACTCACTCATCGTTTGATTTTATCATTATAATTGATAAGGAAATTTTAATTAAGAAGCGCCCTCAAAATTTCCCTGATTCAGGGCATGAGCCATTCTTTATTAAGTTCAGTCAATATACTAATGAGATCGCCACTGATATAATAAAAGCCTTGTCTCAAATAAATAATTTGAAATCGATAGAATACACGCTTAAACATTATGAAAAATCTAATTTTGAAGAGCTTTTGCAATCTGGAATCGTGACTATAATTCAACGTAAAAAAGGGATTGCCATTAGAAATCGGTTGGTTGGTTGTTGGGGCCAAGAGTCGGCAATTATAGCAGAAAAAGTCCATCGCCTGCACCTTAAACGATTACAATGTCTACTAATAGGGATTTGGGGCGCCTGGTGGGTGGATGAGATTTGCAAAGATGTGAAATATGTAATAGGAGTCGATTTTACATGTCCGTGTTTATCTTTATACACAGAACCTAGACTTGCTGGATCGGAGCTTTTTTTTGAATCTCTTCGTCTGGACGTTATTCCTCACATTCAGAAAATACGGTCATGTCTTAATGCGATGTTAAATGGACAAAAATTACCACAATTTACATATATAGATGAATCGGTATCTAATGAATTCAACAATGTGCAAAACAAATTTGAGCAATTAGGTCTATGATATAATTTTCACGGGCTATACAAATGGATTTTCAAGATCACGTCACCAACTATGAAAACCTATTTACTCCCCATATTCGCCTTACTGATTGTCGGGTGTGGAAATCGGATGCAACCGAGTAATGATGTAATATTGGATGATGTTACACGGAATTCCAATGGCGAAACAGAAAATTTAGATTCGATTCGTGTTTTCGTCAGATGTAAAGAAAAAGCAAAAATCTTTTTTGATAAAGAAGAATATACACATCGAGCCTTAGATACGAGTTCCATTCATCAATGCTATGAAAATAAATATGCTGCGGCTTTTGTGGATTCTCTTGAAAAAATATTTCAACCATATAAAGAACAGTTGATAACATCAGTAGATGGATTTCCCTATATTGATCGCATTTGTCCCGAATTGGCATTAGAATTTGCTCAAGATACGTGTTGGTTACATACATACTATAACTATCCAAAATACATAGGATTCTATAACCGATATATGGATGCGGTTACTGCAAAATATCAATATGTGAGATTGCGGAGAATGGCAGATAAATACCATAATTATTTATTAATATATGATGAGAGTGCTGATTGTTTAATGCTTCCTAAATTACATAAACAATGGGTAAAATCTTTAGAATTTGATATGCAATATTGTAGTCCTGAACAATTCGATCTCTTATATGAAATGATAGAACAGCGTATCGAGTTTTATTATAACGAATGCCAATATCGAATTCCATTAAACAAAAAGCTAAAAAAGTTGTAAGCTAATGAAAAACTACTTACTTATCATATTTGCCTTACTGATTATAGGGTGCGGAAATCAACCCAATACAGAAGAATGGCCTATAAAGCCCACGAATGAAATTGCCGCTCGTTTGATTGAGTTGGATAGCATGAGCCGAGCAATAATGGAGAATCCAAAGAGAACCCATTATGAAAATGCTCAAATTTTACAAGGAAATGAATTTGCTATAAATATGCGAAAAACACAGCATATTGCTGATTCAGTATGGCATACGTTTATAAGATTCTGTAATGATAGAAAATTTAAAGATGCCTTTAACCTTTATCAGCACGATAATAATTTCGCTAACATTACGATAGCTTTACAACATTCTACTGCCCGCTATTTGTTGCATGATGAAATCATTGCAACAATGGCTTTCAAATTTTTGCCAGAAAAAGAGGCTTATCAATTAATCATACGTGATTTTGAATGTGATATGATAATGGTAGAAGCAGGTGGAATAATGGCGGATAAGAAATACGTCCCAACACACTATGCTGATTTAGCAATGAATTTAGCTGATACTTATTGTGCGGCCAAAATGTGGGATAAGGCATTTGATTTAGCAGATAAACTTCCTGAAATTTTATCGACCGTAACAGCCGATAATATGGCTTATTCTGCAAGCAGGATGTATAAGGCTGGAATATTTAAAGCAAAAGGAGATATTTTAGAATCACTCAGCACTTTACTACAACTGAAAGCATACTTGGTAAAGGAGATAAGAACCAGTGACAATAAAGAGGCATTACGAGGCGCATTGCAAGTTGTTGATAATACAGTCAAGGAAGTGGAGACAGAAAAGCGACATAATTTTTAAGGGGTATATAAACAAAACATTTCATAATTGCGTCACAAGAAGATGAAAAACTACTTACTAATACTTACGCTATTGATTGTTGGGTGTGGAAATCGACACTCCCAACAAGTAGCAACTACACAATCTATCGAAACAGGGGCTACCGATTCTACGGCAGAGCATGTTACAGAAGAAACCGATATTGAGATATTACCAGATTCCATGAACATTGTAGGTGGAAAATCATTGAATGACATCCGTTTCGGAAACTGGACAGACAAAGATTGGCTTGACAATGACTATTTCCGTACTTTGCGTAAATACATTGATGCGTGCTACAAAGGGGAAATTAAAGATGAGGTTTTAGAACCATATAAATTTGCGTTAAAAGGGAAATTTACTATATATCAAGCAGAACCATTTATTGCTGGCGGCCTGTTTATTTATTTCATTTTTTTAGATGTCCCGAATAAAATTTTTAATACTTGGATTTATAGTTACGTAGATGAAAATACTGAAACCGTTGTAGATTATCAAGTACGAGGAGTAAAAATTATCGAAGAGGATTCCGAATTTACAAAAGAGGAGATTGTGTCCATAATAGAGGAGCATCCCGAAAATCAATTATGGTAAAACTACATTTATAGCAGTTCATATAAAAGATATATCCTCGGCCATACGGTCGGGGATTTTTCTTTATAGCAATCA
>ERZ857693.1029-NODE-1029-length-38488-cov-10.387375_pt1 | contig 38488 bp, 37 predicted proteins | sample MGYA00519765_ERZ857693 | MGnify/ENA primary metagenome ERZ857693 (study PRJEB31778, sample SAMEA3449354) | human gut metagenome | biome: human gut; feature: human-associated habitat; material: faeces | place: United Kingdom | collected 2010/2012 ... | reverse complement strand
ACCACTGGTGTAAATTTTCTCTTTTTGACTAGTCCTATTTATATGCTAACATCAGCTCTAATGAAATTATGATATAGATGCTTAAAGATATCAAGAAGCAAGTAAGAAATAGAAAGATTGGTGTTACTTATGATGAGTGTTGATAATCGATTAAGAATGATTCGTTTGATAGAGAAGATTGAAAGGAATCGAAAGTTAGCAGATGAGATGCATGTGAGTAACAGATCAATCTTAAAGTCTGTTGATAGAAAACAGACTTAAAATACAAAAGGAGAAAAAGAATATGAAAGCATTGATTAGTATTTTAAAAGGAATTAAAAATGGTGTTTCTAAAGGGTTTAGAAAAGTAAAGGGTAGCAAGATGTTGCAGGGAGCTTTACTTGTAGTAGTGGTTGTTTCTATTGGAGCTGGCGCATTATTTGCAGCTTATAACAAAGGGCTTGAAGAAAATAAAACAGTTCGTAAAGAAGTCATTTGTTATCAAGATATTGAAGAGATTGCATTCCAGAAAGCAACAATTAAAGAGATTGGAAAAATTCATAAACCAATGGAATTAGGTAAATATGAAGTAGATACTTTCTTGACTACTAGTGATTATGTTTTCTCATATAATGCAGTAATTAAAGCAGGATATGATTTAGAAAACATCAAGGATGATGGTGGTAATGAGCTAACTCAAACTATTACAGTTACATTACCAAAAGCTTCAATCTTAGATTCTTATTTAGATGAAAAATCTTATGTTCAATATTGGGAAGGTGAAAAGATAACAGCTAATGTTGAATTAGAAGATTTCCATAAAGAGAAGAAAAAGATGCTTAAAGAAGCAAAACAAGATGCTATTATATGAGGTGGCTTGTATGAGAAGACTTCTGATCATGCTAAGGTAGTTATTTCTGATTACATTCATTCACTTAAGGGTTACGAAAACTACAATGTAGTATTCAATGAAGCTAATGACAAGGCTTAAAGGAGGAACGGTTTATGAATAAACTAATAGTGGTTAAGCGTTTTGCACTGGACAAGGTTGTTGATATTAAAGCTAATCCTCAAAAATATATTGGCCTGATAAACAGAACTAAATCATGTTTTGATTTGATCTGTACGACAAGTATTGGTATCATAAAGATAATTGCTAATTAGCTCTGATATCCATGAATGATTAGATATCAGAGCTTTTTTATTTCAATTTCAATGAATTTATAACTATTTTCTAATTACATTAAAAGAATATGCTTGTTTTAATGTTTTATTTTTAAGTGCGTGATAAAATTAATATAACATTTACATAAAAAATTGAGGTGAAGGGCATGGCTTATATGATTGATAAAAAGCCAGAAAATAACTCTGGTGAGAAATACTTTTGGGAGCAATGTAATCAATTGCTACCTGATGAAGATGTTGTTGTTTATAACAATCATGAGGTTAATGGAACAGAATTTGATTTTTGTCTGTTTATAAAAAATAAGGGAATAGCGATAGTTGAAGTCAAGGCTTGGGAACCAGATGATATTACTGTGAATTCAAAGGATGATATTTATGTAAAAAGCTTTAATAAAAGTTTTAAATCACCAAAGTCACAAGCGAATGTTTATCGTTATGCTCTTAAAAATAAAATTGAATCGAAATATCATTTTACGCCATTAGTATTATCTATGGTATGTTATACAAAAGTATCTAAAAGACAATATTATGAATTAAGACTAGACATTGCATCAGAAATTGAATATACACTTGTCAAGGAAGATTTAGAGAATGAAAATTCTTTATATGGAAAGATATGTGCGGTTTTTGATAAGGATGCATATTACCCTCATGACTCTTTTACTGAAAATCGCATGTTAAAAGTACGTGAAATGTGGGAGAGTAAAGTATCTTCAACTAATAGAGTTGAAAATAAACATTACTCTACACTGACTATTTTTAATGAAAGTGTTAGTAAAGATGATTTGGATGCTTTAGAAAAAGAATACAATAGCGGAGTTAAACAGATTGTTTTTGTAAGCAAAGAAGAAGATGAACGAGCTATTTGTACAATGTTAAATGATACACTAAAATTACGTAATATTAATGCAAAAAAAGGAAATCTTGAGCTCGGATTTAAAGATGAAGTACATATTCCAATAAATATATTTGGATTCCAGGTATTTTCGTATAAATGTGATCTATCTATTAATAATAATGAGTATTTTAGATTTCGGGTGGGATTTCACTAATTTGTGGATTCCACCCGAAATCTAAAATACTCAAAAAGAGAAGGATAGTGCGAGTGGAAGTAAAAAGTTTGTAGAGTTTTTAAAAAGTGAATTTGCAGAGAATAAAAATGAATCAATATATAATTTGTCAGATCATGCCTTGTTTCAAAATAATGATTTGATTGATAATAAGTTGAATTATTTAGCTGACACAACTAAGAATACAATTTTAGAAAAAGAGAGTTTAATTAATAAAAAAGAAGATATTGATAATTATCTAGCTATTGATATTAATGATAAGGAATTACAATCCATATATAATAAAATTCAAAATAACGAGAAGATAATAAGTGATTTGAATTTAAAAATTTCGGGAATAAAAGCTAAGATTGAGACGGCAACATCTGAATTGAATAAAGCAACAAACGAATTTAATAAGTATGTTGAAGCTTATTTAAAAAATGAAGAAATGGTCGATGATATAGAAAGAAAAATTAAATATATTAATATTTCATTGAATGTTTTGGAAAAATATTCTATTGAGTTGCAAAAAAATAAGACTAGTATTTTGGCAAATACAATAACAGATTGTTACAAGCAATTATCAAACAAGAAAACGTTAATTCAAAGAGTGGATATGGATTCTGAGACTTTAGATATTAAATACATTTCTTATGATGAAAAGGAAGTCCAGAAAGATTCGTTATCAGCTGGAGAAAAACAATTAATGGTTATTTCAATTCTTTGGGCATTAGCAATTTGTTCAAAAAAAGCTTTACCTGTAATTATTGATACTCCATTATCTAGAATGGATTCAATGCACAGAACTACTATTGTTAGTACTTATTTCCCACAAGCTAGTGATCAAACAATCATTCTTTCGACAGACACAGAAATAGATCAAAACTATTATGAACTGATCAGAAGTAGTGTTGGAGATGAATATACATTGGTTTATGATGAAGAAACAAAAAGTACATCCATTAAAAAAGGATATCTTTTGGGGGTAACTGAATGATTGTTAAACAAGTAAGATTATCACAAAAATCAAAAGACCAGTTGGCTAGATTGAAATCTAGAACAGGTATAAAAAACTGGAATGTTTTGTGCAGATGGGCATTATGTTATTCCTTACGTGAGAAAACAATACCTACCAATATAGATATAATTGCAGACAGTAACTTAGAAATGTCATGGTATACATTTGGTGGCGAATATTATGAGTTGTTTGAAGCATTAATTAAAGCGTGGTGTATTGAAATGAATATTGAACCAACAAATGATAACTTGGTTAAATATTTTAGATTGAATTTAGAAAGAGGAATTTCTTATTTGTCAGGTACAAAATTTATTATGAGTATAGAAGATTTATTAAATCTTGCTATTGGAGGCGAGCAATGAGTTTATATTTAGACTATAATTCAACGACTCCAATTGATAAAAGAGTTTTGGATGTAATGATAGATGTATACCAAAATCACATTGGAAATGCAGATAGCCGAACTCATAATTTTGGAGAAGATACTAGACATATAGTGGAAAATGCAAGAAAACAAGTTGCATCTTTGCTGGATGTAAAATCGGACGAGATGTTTTTTACAAGTGGGGCTACCGAAAGTAATAATATTGTTATTCAAGGATTAAGAGAATATGCTACAGAAACAGGAAAAAAGCATATTATTACAACATCCATTGAGCACAAAGCTGTATTAGAAACTGTAAAAGCAATGGAAAAGCAGGGCTTTGATGTAGATATTATTAACCCAGCTTCGAGTGGTAGAATTGCTGTTGAAGATGTAATTGATAAATTACGTGAAGATACGTTGTTAGTTAGTGTGATGCATGTGAATAATGAGACGGGAATTATCCAACCAATCGAAGAGATTGGAGAAGAATTGGAAAAGCGTAATATTTTGTTTCATGTGGATGCTACGCAAAGTTGTGGGAAATTAGTTGAAGAGTTAAAGAGAACAAAATATCGAATGTTATCTTTTAGTGCACATAAATTAAGAGGTCCACAAGGTGTTGGTGGATTGATCTTAAGAAAGAGAAGATATAAATTACCCCCAGTAAAAAATATAATGTATGGTGGTCAGCAAGAACATGGAATTCGTCCCGGGACAGTTCCTGTGGCATTGGTTGCTGGATGTGGGAAGGCATGTGAAATTGCTCGGATTGAATATTCTTTAAATGAAGAAAAACTTAAGGTAATAAAAGGTATAGCAGTTCAAATTTTAGATGAATCAAATATATCTTATCATTTTAATGGTGACCAGAATTATTGTGTTAGTAATACTATGAATGTTTGCTTTAATGGAGTTTCTTCAGAAGCATTAATGATATCATCTAAACAATATTGCGGTATATCAAATGGTTCCGCATGTACATCTAAAAGTTATGCACCAAGTTATGTTTTATTAGCAATGGGAATACCTGTATCTGATATAGAAAGTTCAATTAGAATTAGTTGGGGACCAGATACAGATGTAGATGTGTTTAAAAAAGAATTTGAAAATTTGTTAAAGGTTGCTAAAAGTTTAATTGAATAGAAATAGTTGACATTTAAATATGCTATGGATTCTAAAAAGATTAGTAAAGCCTGGGTGCGTTTTAGATAAACTCTGTATTTTTTTGACAAAATAAAAGGACCGGAATGGGCCCGGTCCAGAAATGGGAATGTTGAGAAAGTTAATTGAAAGGGTTAGAGTCTTAACTTAATCAACATAATTACTATAACACGTTTCTATAGGAAAAGAAAGCATATTGTTATCGAATGTACACTTGAAAACAAAAATAAAAAATATAAGCATTTACAAATTGTGGTATTACAGCTTCGGGAAGAGTAGGTAAAAAATTGAAAGATCAAAATTGTGCTTATTGCATGGAAGGTGAGTTAGTCGCTGCTTTCGGAATTAAAGTTTGTGAACTAGAAAGTTCAAAAGTGTATTTGTTTAAAGAACAGTCTCATCCTGGTCGTGTGATTGTGGCTCATAAGAAGCATGTGAGTGAAATTACAGAGTTGACGGCCCAGGAAAGAGCTGCTTATATGGAGGATATTAATAGGGTAGCTTGTGCTATGCATGAAATCTTCAATCCAGATAAAGTCAATTATGGTGCTTATGGCGATACGGGTCATCATCTTCATTTCCATTTAGTTCCTAAATATAAGGATGGATATGAATGGGGCGGTGTATTCGCTATGAATCCAGGCGAAAAAACGTTGTCGGATGAAGAGTATCAGGACATTGTTGAAAAATATCGTGCTGTATTATGTAAATAAAGGAGCAGCTGCTCCTTTTTCTATTGTTCACTATGATTTTTTCTAAATTGAATAGGTGAAATGCCTGTTGCTTTTTTGAAGGCTTGGGCAAAATAGGATTGGCTTGTAAAACCTATGATGATGGATATTTCTGAAATTTGAAGATTGGTTGTAGAAAGTAGAACTTTAGCTTCTTGAATCCGCTTTTGAATCATGTAGTTAATGGGGGAGATTCCCTTATATTGTTTAAAGGCATGTACAATGTGATATTTATTTAAGAAAGTGAGTTCACTTAAAGTGTCTAGTGTGATATCTTCTTTAAAGTGAGCATCAATATATTTTTCAATATAGACACAGTCTTTGTTGGCTTTATTAACGGGTGAAGATTTTAAACTAATGTTGGCCCTACGCATCAGGTTGATCAGTAATACTTCTAGTAAGTTTTGGCATAAGGATTGATATTCAGTATCTCTAGCCTTAACTTCCATTAGAATGGTTTTTAGATAGAATAGTACTTCATGTTTGTATTCATAATAGTTGGCAATACTGCAACCCTGTTCTTCGTATTCTTCTTTTGAAAAGAAGGTGATGCCTTCAATTCCCATAACAATGTATTCGAAGTTGACATTTTCAATACCACGCTCTGTATGGGATACCAATGGATTGACAATAACGAGGTCGTCTTCTTTTACGGGATAGTTTTTGTTGTCTAAACTTAAAAGTCCATGGCCCTTTGTCACATAGAACATTTCTGTGTATAAATGGGTATGTAGGGTGGAATTCCATTCGTGATCGAACTTGGATTCGGTTATATATAGTAGTTTTGGTCGGGCTTTGTTGAAGTCGACTTGGTCAATTTGAAAGCGTTGTGTACTCATAAAAACACCTCTTTTTGTATTATTATATATTGTTTTCTAGTGTTTATCAATTTTGTTGTCAAAATTATTAAATCGCAATATATCTAAAATATAGAGCTATATTTTTATGATAAATCGCTTTCAAATAGACTATACTAGACTTGTCAAAAGAGGTTCATACGAATTTATGAGGAGGTAAAGTATGAAAAAAGTTATAACTGCTGGGTTATCATTTGCGATGGCAGCATCTATGCTAGCAGGATGTTCTAGCAAACCAGCTGAAAATTCTGATTCTGGAGATAAGCGTGTATTAAAATTTGATTCTTTCTCTGGTGGTAATGGTGAAGAAGTATTCACAAAATTGGCTAAGGCTTTTGAAAAGGCAAATCCGGATGTAGATGTTCAATTGCGTTTTGAAAAAGAATTGCCTGATGTATTGAATAAAGAAAATGCGAAGGGTGAATATTCTGATGTTGTTTACTATAACTTAGGTCAGCCTTCTGGATATACTGAAACTCAATTAAATACTCATGAAGTATTGGATATTTCAGATGTAGTTGAAGAAGTTGGTATGGATGAAAACTATGCAAATAGTAGTATCGTACAATATTATGGTGATGGAAAATCTTATTTGATGCCACTTAAGACAACTCCAGCTGGATTCTTCTATAATACTGAATTGGTTGGAGAAGGAAAGAAATATGAACTTCCAACAACTTGGGAAGAATTCTGGGCTTTAGGTGATCAAGCTAAGAAAGATGGTATCGCATTATTTACTTATCCAACAAATGGTTATTTTGACAACACATTAAATGCATTGTTGAAAGAAACTGGTGGAGAAGAATTATTAACGAATGTATTAAATTATGACAAGGATGCTTGGAATACAGATGGTGCTAAACAAGCTATCGATATTTTAACTAAATTAGTAAGTCCTGATTATTTATATTCTGATACAGTCGCAAATGCGAATGCGAAAGATGGTTTCACAATGAACCAACAGGCTGTCATTGATGGAAAAGCATTATTCATGCCTAATGGTGACTGGGTAGTTAATGAAATGGCAGATACAACTCCTGAAGATTATCACTGGGGATTACTTCCATTGCCTGCATTAGAAAAAGATGGTGAACGTTTCGTTGGTTCTATGACTGAACAAGTATGGATTCCTGCTCAAGCTAAAAACGTAGATGATGCGAAAGCATTCTTGAAGTTTATCTATTCTGATGAAGGTGTTAAGATCATGGCTGAAGGTGGAAACATTGTTCCAACTACACATATGTCAGACACAATTGCGGCTATGGAAGATGGATATACAAAAGAATTCTTCTCTGTATATGACACTGCTTCTGCTGCATTAGGTGCATTTGCTCCTTACAACACAGATAACTTACCAGACTTTGACCGTGCTGCGACAGTATTTGGTTCAATTGACTCTTTAGCTACTGGTGAATTAACTGCAAAAGATTACCAAAGCAAATTAGCAGATGCTTGGGCTAAATTATCTAAAAACAAAGCTGTAACTGAATAATTAAACTGAAAGCGATGAGCAAATTGTTGCTCGTCGCTTTTTAAGAGATGGGAGGTAAACTCATGAATAAAAAGAAAGCACAAAATCGTTTCGTATTTGCGTGTCTTGCACCAGCCGTTATTCTAGTCGTCATTTTCATGGTGATTCCAACAATTGATGTATTTAAGACAGCATTCTTTAAAAAGAGCAATTTCGTAAGTGATGCCACTTTTGCCGGGTTCTTCAACTTTAAGGTTCTTTTTAACGACATGCGTTTTATTGAGGCTATGCAAAATACAATCTTGTATGTTGTATTGATCACGATCATCACTTTGGTGTTGGCCGTATTGTTTGCGACATTATTAACTCGTGAAGAGTTTGTTGGAAAAAACTTCTTCCGTGTTATTTTCTACATTCCAAACATTTTGAGTATTGTTGTTATTGTAGGTATTTTCTCAGCTATTTATCAACCTACGAATGGTATTTTAAATACGTTCTTTGGTATGATTGGACTTTCGTCTTTACAACAACAATGGATGGGAAATCCAGATGTTATTAACTATTCTATAATTGGTGCCCTTGTATGGCAGGCCATTGGTTATTATATGGTTATGTATATGTCGAGTATGTCGAGTATTCCAGAAAACCTATATGAGGCTGCAAGCCTTGAGGGGGCTAGTAAAGTCAGACAGTTCTTTATGATTACTTTACCTTTGATTTGGGATAACATTCGTACAACTTTAACTTTCTTCGTAATTTCTACAATCAACTTATCATTTATGTTCGTTCAATTGACAAGTGAGGGAAATCTAGGAAGTGAAGTGGCATTGAACTATATGTATAACAATGCGTTCGCTGGTAAATACGGATTTGGTATGGCCGTTGGAGTATGTATCTTCGTATTCTCATTTGCCTTATCAGCCATCATAAATAAGATCACTGAACGTGATGTATTACAGTATTAGGAGGATGAGATATGAAGAAACATAATTTTCCTTTATACAAGATCTTTGTTTATGTGGCACTGATCACATTAGCTATTTCGATTATTGTACCCATCGCATGGGTATTCCTTGCATCTTTAAAATCGCAATTGGAATTGGTGAGTGGAAATCCATTTGATCTTCCAAAACAAATATTGTGGTCAAACTTTGCGGATGCTTTTGTGAAGGCAAGAATGGGTGATTATTTATTAAATACAATCATTGTAACAGCACTATCATTAGTCATTCTATTGGTGGTGGCTCTTCCTGCATCGTATGTTTTGGCACGATTTGACTTTGTGGGAAAGAAATTCTTTAATGGACTTTTCATGGCTGGACTTTTCGTAAATGTGAACTATATTGTTTTGCCAATTTTCTTAATGTTATTTAATGCGGATATTAAGCTTGGAATTGACTTTTTCTTAAATAGTAAGTTCTGGCTTTCTGTCGTGTATGCGGCAACGGCCCTACCTTTCACAATCTATTTGTTGACAGGTTATTTTAAAACGTTGCCTAAGGCGTATGAAGAGGCGGCTCGCATTGATGGTTGTGGCTACTTTAAGACAATGACTAAGATTATGATTCCCATGGCAAGACCAAGTATTATTACGGTTATCCTATTTCAATTCTTGGCTTTCTGGAATGAATATATTATCGCATTTACTTTTATGGATAAAGAAAATGCTACGTTGGCCGTTGGTGTTAAATACTTAATGGCGGATGCGAAGTCACAGGCAAACTTTGGTGTCATGTATGCTGGGTTGGTAATTGTTATGATTCCAACGTTAGTTCTTTATATTTGTGTTCAAAAGAAGATTACACAGGGCATGAGTATTGGTGGAATGAAAGAGTAAGGTGTCTAATATGAGAGATGAAAATAAAGTAATGAACATAATTATGATCGTTTTATTCTTTGTGTTCTTAGGTATGATCATTTGGGCACAGAAGACGGTAAGTGTTCGTAATTTAATGATCGAAATCGTTGGATTGACAGGCTTACTAACATTATTGTTTCTATACAATCGAAAACATAAATAGGAGGAAGAAGTATGGCAGAATTATCATTGCAGCATGTTGATAAAATATATGACAACAATGTTCAGGCTGTATTTGACTTTAATTTAGAAGTGAAAGATAAAGAGTTTATTGTGTTTGTAGGACCAAGTGGATGTGGGAAATCAACAACACTTCGTATGATTGCTGGTTTGGAAGAGATTAGTGCCGGTGATTTCTACATTGATGGAAAAAGAATGAATGATGTGGAACCAAAAGATCGTGATATTGCGATGGTATTCCAGTCTTATGCGTTATACCCTCATATGAGTGTATATGAGAATATGGCCTTTGGTTTGAAATTACGTAAGTATAGTAAGGAAGAAATTGATAAGCGTGTGCATGAAGCTGCTCGTATTTTGGAGATTGAACCTTATTTGGATCGTAAACCAAAAGCTTTATCAGGTGGTCAAAGACAGCGTGTTGCCTTGGGGCGTGCTATCGTTCGTAATGCGAAGGTATTCTTAATGGATGAGCCACTTTCAAACTTGGATGCGAAATTGCGTGTACAAATGCGTTCGGAAATCATTCAGCTTCATGAACGTATTGGAGCTACTACCATTTATGTAACACATGATCAAACCGAAGCCATGACGATGGCCGATCGTATTGTTGTTATGAAAGGTGGTTATATCCAGCAGATTGGTACGCCTAAAGAAATTTACAATAATCCGGCAAATTTATTCGTAGCTGGATTCTTGGGTGCGCCTGCAACGAACTTTGTTAAGGGTACGTATGCAAATGGTTTCTTCCAAGTGGAGGATATGAAGATTGAAATTCCTTTGATGTATAGAGAAAAACTTTCTAGTTACCAAGGAAAAGAAATTATCATGGGTATTCGTCCAGAAGATTTGCATGGTGAGGGTATAGTGGCCGATACATATCCGAGTGCTAACTTTGATTTTGAAATTGAAGTGGCCGAACTATTGGGCCATGAATATATTTTGCATGGTACTTTAAATGGACAAAAAATGTGTGCCAAAGTAAATTCTCGTTTGGAACCCGAAGCACATTCAACAATTAAATTAACAATGGATTTATCAAAAATACATTTCTTTGATATGGAAACTGAAAATAGAATTGACTAGTTTAGGAGAAAATAAAATGATTGAAACAGGCAGAGTAACTGTACCGACAGATGTTGATGTAATTGATGCAACAATTGAGATTATTAATCGATGGAAAGCCGATGCCATCCGTGACTGTGACGGAACGGATATGCCCGAAGAATTGCGTAAGATGGATATTAAGCAATATGCGACTTACTATACGACAAGAAAAGATAATGCGTGGGCAAAGGCAAATCCAGATGAAATCCAACAGATGTATTTGATGAGTGATTTTGTGACCGCAAAGTCAACTGAATTAAAAATTCAAATCATGCAGCATTTCTATAAGGATCAATTAAAACCAAACACAAAAGATAATCACAGATGGTGGGAAGTCATTGACCGTACGACGGATGAAGTCATCACAAATTGGGATTATGATGAAGAAACGGGTGAAGTGATTATTCATGATACAATTCCGTATCATGCGTATACTGTCAGCTTCTTGGCATTTGTGATTTGGGATCCTGTACATATGTATAATGCTCTAACGAACGATTGGCAGGGTGAAGAACATCAAATGACTTTTGATGTTCGACAACCTAAAACACAAAAATATGTATTGGATAAATTTAGAAAATTCTGTGAAGAAAGAGATGATGTAGACGTTGTTCGTTTTACAACGTTCTTCCACCAATTCACTCTTCAATTTGATGAATTTGCACGCGAAAAATTTGTAGACTGGTTTGGATATAGTGCTTCAGTATCTCCATATATTTTGGAACAGTTTGAAAAAGAAGTGGGCTATCCATTTAGAGCGGAATATATTATCAACAAAGGATTTAATAACTCAACTTTCTGTGTTCCAACTAAGGAATATCGTGATTTCATGGATTTCCAACAACGTGAAGTTAGTAAATTGGCGAAGAAATTTGTAGATATTTGTCATGAATATGGAAAAGAAGCCATGATGTTTTTAGGGGATCACTGGATTGGTACAGAACCATTTGGAAAATATTTTGAATCCATTGGATTGGATGCGGTTGTAGGATCGGTTGGTTCTGGTACAACACTTCGTTTAATTTCCGATATTAAGGGTGTTAAGTATACAGAAGGAAGATTCTTACCATACTTCTTCCCAGATGTTTTCCATGAAAATGGTGATCCATTAAAAGAAGCTAAGGTCAATTGGGTAACGGCTCGTAGAGCTATTTTACGTAGTCCAGTCGATCGTATTGGTTATGGTGGATATTTAAAATTGGCATTGGATTTCCCTGAATTCATTGACTATATTGAAAAGGTATGTGACGAATTCCGTACGCTATATTCTCATGTGAACCAACAAGTTCCATTAAACTTATTAAAAGTGGGTGTAATTAATAGTTGGGGAGAACTTCGTCGTTGGGGAACACACTTGGTTCACCATGCCATTTGGTACAAACAAATCTATTCATATACAGGTGTAATGGAGGCGTTGAGTGGTTTCCCATTTGATGTTCATTTCATTAGTTTTGATGATATTCGTAAAGATCCAACAATCTTAGATGATATGGACGTTGTGATGAACATTGGTTCTGCATACACTAGCTTTAGTGGTGGAGCCGAATTTGATGAACCCGTGATTACAGCTCTTCGTCGTTATGTAGACCAGGGTGGTGGATTCATCGGTGTTGGTGAGCCAACAGCTATTAACCGCAACGGTAAATTCTTCACTTTATACGATGTGCTAGGTGTGGATAAAGAATTAGGTTTTACAATGCATACAGACAAATACAATTGGCAAGTACATCCAGACCACTTCATTACAGAACAATTAGAACATGAAGATTGGGGAGAATGTGTAAATGATGTATATGCTCTTCCAAAAACCGAAATCTTGGCTGAAAAAGATCTACATGTTAATTTGGCTGTAAATGAGTATGGAAAAGGTCGCGGTGTGTATATGAATGGTCTTCCATTTAGTTTTGAAAATGTAAGACTATTATATCGTGCAATCTTCTTTGCGGCACACAAAGAAGAAGAAATGAAACGTTGGTATTCCGACAACTACAATGTGGATATCAACGTATATCCTTCTACAAACAGTTTCTGTGTTGTCAATAATACATACGAACCACAGACAACTACCGTGTATAAGGGTGATGGAACAAGTTTCGAAGTTGAATTGGATGCTTGTGAAATCAAATGGTTTGAAATTTAAGAATCAGTCAATCAAAATCAGAACGAGCCAGCTGGTTTTGAAAAGCTTTGGAGCAGAATATCTGCTCCTTTTGTCATTTGTGACTTGCATCATATAATTTTTGAATGTCACTAGGAAGCTTGTCTGGAAGCATAGCTTGAAGGTATTCTTCTGTACCATCCTCCATAGCTTTTGAGTAGTACCAACATTTAAATTCTAATAAAGATAGTGTTTCTTGAAGACTTTTGATTTCAGCTTCTACAGCCTCTTTTCGAGCTTTAAACAACTCTTTTCTCTTTTCAAAACTTGCACTTCCTTCAGAAACCCAACTAAAGAATTGATTGATTTCTTTAATGCCAAGACCAGATTTCTTTAAACACTCAATAAGATGTAAAGCTTCAATTTCATGATTGCTGAAATAGCGAATATTGCCTTTGCGAACTAAATGAGGGAAAAATCCTTCTTTATCATAATATCGAAGGGTAGAGATGGGTAAATCAAACATTTCAGATACTTGTCCAATTGTATACATAGTGATTCCTTTCTCGACCTAAAGTCAGCTTTAGGTATTATACTAATATCAGGAGGTAATTGTGTCAATAAGGTTAAGATGACAAAGAGGTGTCATCGATGCACAATTCAGTATTGTATTGGTTGTTGTGTATTAAAGGTGTAGAAATTATCGTGTATGCAAGTGAATATATATTTCGAGATATCTACATGATCGCAAGGGCAGCAGAAGATGAAATAAGCGTATATGCTTGGTAAGAACTTATAATGTTCCGATAAACGGCTTTGGATTATTCCGATAGATGTCTATTGTTCCGATAAAATGATATAATACTTCTAGATTAGGAGTGATGATCCATGTTTATGACTGTAAAACAGGCTTCTGAAAAATGGGGTATTTCAGATCGAAGAATTCGAGTTCTTTGTGCTCAGGGAAAAATTTTAGGTGCTTATCATGAGGGGCGAAGTTGGAAAATTCCTGTGGATGCAAAGAAACCGGTAGATGGTCGTTTAAAGTCAAAAGAGAATCTTTTGCGGCAGATTGATCGAAAAAAGATGGAACTAGATTCTAGAAGACCATTAACAGAAGGTGAAGTTGCTAGGTTGAATGAAGAATTTATTGTGGAGTATACCTACAATTCAAATGCGATTGAAGGAAATACACTGACTTTGCGTGAAACGGATTTAGTTCTTCGTGGTCTCACAATTGATAAAAAGCCTCTAAAAGATCATATGGAAGCTGTTGGACATAAGGAAGCTTTTGATTTTGTAAGAGAACTAGTCAAAAATAATGTTCCCATTAGTGAGAGTGTCATCAAACAAATTCATTATCTTGTTCTTGCGGATAAGAAAGAAGACCGAGGCGTATATCGTAGAATTCCTGTTTATATTATGGGCGCGCAGAATGAGCCAGTACAACCTTATTTGATTGCACCGAAAATGGAACAATTATTAATGGATTTTGCGAATAGTAAGGAGCATATTGTAACGAAATTAGCTCGTTTCCATATTGAGTTTGAATCGATTCATCCTTTTATTGATGGAAATGGTAGAACGGGAAGATTATTAGTGAATTTAGAATTGATGAAGGCTGGTTATCCGCCTATTGATATTAAATTTACGGATCGACTTGCCTATTATAATGCGTTTGATGAATATCATGTAAAACATAATCTTTTTGCAATGGAAAATTTGTTTGCGGGATATATAAATGAAAGATTGGATATGTATTTAAATATGTTGCAAGATTAGAAGGAAAATTAAAATGAAAGCTTATATCAAGGTCAAAAAAGACTATAATTCAGGATTAGCAGTTGGACATAGTCAGAATATGCAAAAAGCCATTTCTGGTTTTAATGAATTGGCATGTGAAGTTGTGCCTTATTTTTCTCTTGATGATGTATATAATCAAATCACAAAAGAAGATATAGTCGTTGATTACATTCAACAATGCGAAAATGTTTTCGCCAAATTTAATGTTTTAAACCCACATGTAGATGATTATCCAGAATGTCTTCGAAAGTTTCTTGGCAGAAAAATATGGAGAGATACCATAAATGCTATTTCTACAGATGAGGGTAAATGGTCTGCAGGTTGGTTTGTTAAGCCTGTAGAAAGTAAGAAATTCACTGGAAAAGTGATTTCAAGTATTAAGGACTTAATTGGATGTGGTGCCTATAATGAAGATTTTGAGGTCTTATGCAGTGAACCCATTGAATTTATGCGTGAATGGCGTTGCTTTGTATACTATGATCAAATTATAGATGTTCGACCATATAAGGGAGATTGGCACTATAATTATGATGCAGAAGTATTGGATGAAACTATGGATCTATTTATCGAATGGGATAAAAGACCAATGGCATGTTCTATTGATATTGGTGTTACCAAAGATGGTAGAACATTATTGATTGAATGTAATGATGCATATTCTTTAGGGGCTTATGGATTAGTAGATTATAAATACGCCAAATTATTATCTGCAAGATGGTCTCAATTGTTAGAAAGAGAAGATGTTTTTGATTATCGTAAATATCAATAAAAGAATTATGAATATTGAATATGCACGATTGGCTAACAAGGTTTCAATTATATGTTGAGCCTTTTAGATGACTTCTGGTATAATACAAATGAGCGATGGCTCTTGAATGGCGAGAAGCTAAATTCAATTTAAACTAAAATGCAGGGTGAGGAGCCCAAAATGAGGATGACTTAGAAATCATCCTCATTTTTTTGATTTAAATACAAATAAGATGTCAAAAGGATTCTTGTATGATTTAAACACAAGAAAAAATAGGGAACTTATTAAGCGCTATGTGTGATAAAAGTTCCCTATTTGTATTTATTGATTAGGGAACTTTTGATATAATATATAAAGAAAAAGTTCCCTAAGGAGTGAAATTATGAATGATTTGGTTAAAATACAGGCATTATTAGAAGATAAAGCGGATTGTCAAGCTAGATTGAACTTATTACCTTATGATGGTTCTCCTGAAATAAAAGAACAAAATGGTTCTCGTTATTTATATGTAAGAAAACGAATTGCAGGAAAATTAACGTCAACTTATGTTGATGCCTATTCCGATGAATTGTATCAATTACTGTTAAAAAATGCTAAAGATGCAAGGGTATTACGAAAAAGAATAAGACAGATTGAAAGAGAATTAACATCTCTAGGGTATAAAGATTCTGAATTATCAAGCCGTGTTTTGCAAAATATTGATTTTGCACGTGCTAACATGAAATCTAATATTTATGATCAGGCTGTTTTAGAGGGGGTTGGGACAACTTTTCCACAAACAGAAGAGATTTTAAATAATGGAATTGTAAATGGTGTAAAAGCTTCAGATGTGCAGAAAATCTTAAATTTAAAACATGCTTGGGAATTTATTTTGTACAAAGATGTGATTCAGAGTACTTCAAATTATTATATGATTAGCCATATCGCAAAACTAGTAAATGAAGGTTTTTATGTAGATGGTGGAAGAGTTCGTGGAGTTCCTGTCACAATTGGTGGAAGTAGTTATGTTCCACCTATTCCAATTGAAAGTGTTGTAAAAGAATCTATTGATAATATAGTTAATTCAAATAAAGAACCTATTGAAATAGCTATTGATCTATGCATGTATTGTATGAAAACACAAATATTTATTGATGGCAACAAACGTGCATCTGTAATATTCGCAAATCAATATCTAATTGCACACGGTCAAGGATTGCTTGTAATCCCTGAAAAGGAAGTGCCAGATTTTAAGAAATTACTAGTTAAATACTATGAGGGTGAAGATATCAGTGTTATAAATGAATTCTTAAAAGAAAAATGTTGGAAAACTTTTTAAAGCGTAGTTCGCAATAAGAAAATTTTAATGAATACAGTTTAGGGAACATTTGTGCTTAATACAATCATAAAAGTTCCCTAAATTTTTATTATAGTGTTGTGTGAAGCCCAAACTGAGGATGATTTAAACGCATTCTTTTTTATTTCATTGTTTTACTGAAAATATTTACAATTAACAATTGATTTGTTTTTTATATAATCGTATAATTTTAAACAGTTTTTAGGAGTTGAAGAAATGGAAGAACGAAGAGATAAACGGAATATTGTTTATTTTATAATCAGTTATGTCATTAATAATTTGGCGAGTGGAGTTTTGTACGATACGTTTGTGAATTATCTGCAAGAAGCACAAACTTCTATCGCAACATCCTTCTGGGCCTTTTATGGATATGCCACATTTATAAGTGCAGCTTTATTGTTGCTAGTGCCAAAGATTGGCTATAAAAAGCTATTACTTTTTTGTTCACTTTCAACGGCATGTGCCTTTTTTGGCGCCGTCTGTATGGATTTTACTTGGGCTTTATATATCGCAACCCTATTGGCATTAACGGGTGTGCAACTGCACTTTATTATGCTGAGTCCTTTTATCGCTTGTTATACAGAAGCGTTTAAAGATCAAGAAATACATTGGTATACAAGAACTTACTATATGGGGTATATTGGATATTTCTTGGCAACGTATCTTGGTGGAGCCTTTGTGGTAAAGGCGTTTAGTTGTGTGGCCAACATTTCATATGCGCAAGCCCAAGAGGCAACGCGCTATATGACGCATCTTTCATCTGGTTTACATCAATCTTATATGGATGCGAATCGAATGGTTCTATTCGTGGTGGGTTGTATTGCGTTAATTTCCTTGATTCCCATTTTATGTATATCGGAAAAGAAATCGGATTATCAAATGGAGCTTACTCCAAGGCTTTCTTTAAAGGAAAAAATGAATGGTGCAAGACAACTTTTATTAAATCGATATTCCCGGGCTTATTTATTGTATTGGGCTTTGATTTCTTTTGCGATGGGCCTATTTACATCGTACTATACTGTATATCTAAATCGAAATTTACATATTGATAAGGCAACCAGTTCTTTAATGGTATCCATTTCCTATGTGGCGATTGTCTTATTTATGTTTTTTACGCCGAAGTGTACAAAAAAATTTGGTAAAGTGGGAACGATCTTTTTAACGGTCATGGCCTCCATTCCTTTTATGTTGATGATTGGAAATGGAAATTATTTTGGCAAATATGTTGTACCTGTTGTTGGTGCATCACTATTTATACGTGCGGGCCTTGCGAATTTATCAAGTCCTGTGGATAGTGCTCTATCGATGGATGTGATTTGTAAAGATTTGCGGCCTGTTTATACCTCTGTAGTGAATTTTACGGCAGGTATTGTGAGTATATTGAGTGGTCATTTTACAGGAAAGATTTTATTTGTCCACCAATCTGGGTATCAGCAGGCTTATTTTATAGCTGCTATATTATATGCGATTGCAGGTATGGTTCTTTATCATGGACTTCATACCTTTAATCATAAAGAAAGTGAAATAGTTTTAAGTAAGGGAGAAAAAAGATGAACAAATTATTTAAAAAACTAGGTTTTGGCGATAAGACGGCAAAGAACTTCTGGGCTATTATTATCGTCGCATTTGGAGGGGCGATTATTTATGGCTTGCCATATTTTCGCTTTGATTACTATGATGCATATTTAGCTACGTATCATTTGACGAATACACAAATGGGTGTGTTTGGAAGTATTTTAGGAATTTTTGGTATGATTTCCTATTTATTTGGAGGCATCGTGGCAGACCGCTTTTCAACAAGAATGATCTTAACGGTTTCTCTAATTGGAACAGGATTGGGTGGCTTTGTACACCTATTACCATTGAATTACTATCAGTTACTAGCACTTTATGCATTCTGGGGCATTTCAAGTTTATTTGCGTTTTGGCCAGCCTGTGTAAAAGCTGTTCGTATTCTATCGGATTCGGACGATCAAGGAAAAGCCTATGGATTCTTTGAAGGTGGTCGTGGCGTTGGTGCTGCATTGATGGCTATGGGTGCTGTTGTAGCTTTCCGTATTGGCATTGGTCAAATCAATGACGAAGTGGCAGGTATGAAAACAGTCATCGTTTATTATTCAGTTTTGACAATTGCGATGGGCATTTTCTGTTTCTTTAAAGTAAAAGATGGACATATGGAAGCAAGTGAACGTATTTCTTTTAAAGGCATTGGAGAAGTATTAAAAATGCCAGCCATCTGGATCATTAGTTTTGTGACATTCTGTAACTATGTATTTACCTTGTCTTTGTATTACTTTACACCATATGCCACATCTATTTTAGGAGCCACAGTTACGTTTGGAGCTACACTTGCAGCTATGAAACGATGGTTTTCTTTATTTGGAAACGTTGGTGGAGGCTTCTTCTCCGATAAGTTTGGTACAGGAAATGCTCTATTGATTTCATTTGTGGTAATGGCTTTGGGTACTTTGGGGATTTTATTGTTGCCAACAAATGCAGGTTCTATTGTGCTCTTTACAGTTTTGTTTGTCTTAATCTATATTTTCTATAATGTAAACTATGCACAAACATGGGCTATGATGGATGAGGGTGCTGTACCAGAAAAGTATTCTGGAACGGCTGCTGGAATTATTTCTACAATTGGGTATTTGCCAGAAATTTTTGTATCTGTTTTAGCGGGTATGATGATTGATCAAAATCCAGGTGTTGGTGGATATCGTTTATTCTTTGGCTTCTTAGTTGCGATGTTAGTTTTAGGAGCTGTGTTTGTGTTGGTTTGGAAATCGTATTTAAAGAAACATCCGAAAGTAAATTAATATGGAAGCATTATTTGAAAGAGTTTTTGTGGAAACTACAGTGGATACAGATCAAGATGGACAATATGATTTGATTGCGGTTTATATTAAGCGTCCAAAGCTAGATGAAAAAGTTCCGGCTGTTTTTGTGGCCAATCCATATATGTTGCACTGTAATGAGGATTGGTATGATTTGTATGATGTAAATACAAATATTCAGGCATATCCAAGTCAGAATATTCAGCGTGAGGATGTCACGTTTTATCCAAAAGATCCTGTAGTTTGTCCTAAAAAAGAAGCCGAACAAATTGTAGAAAACAGTCCGTATCCAGAACCAGATCCAAGCGCTTATGAATGCATTTCAGATTTATATGGTCATTTACTAGAACGTGGTTATGCCGGTGTATTTAGTGGTGGACTTGGTACAAGAGGAAGCGACGGATTAACAATGACGGGAAGTGAAGAGGAGATTCTTGCGTTTAAATCGGTCATTGATTGGTTAAACGGAAGAGCTCGAGCTTTTAGAGATAAGACAAGAACGGTACAGGTTTTGGCATCTTGGTGTACAGGTTCTGTTGCGATGTCTGCACGTTCTTATTTGGGTACAATGTGTATTGGGGTAGCCACAACAGGTGTAGAAGGCTTAAAGACAATTCTTCCTGAAGCGGGTATTTCCAACTGGTATGAATATTATCGTCATAATGGTTTAACTTTACCGCCCAAGGATTGGCAAGGGGATGACTTGGATATTTTGGCAAAGTATTGTTTTTCGCGTGCTTTGGATTCAAATGATTTTGCGTCGATCAAACCTTTGTTTGAAAAGAATCAAAAGACTCTTCAAGAAGGTGAAGACAGACAATCGGGAAACTACAATCGCTTTTGGGATGAGCGTAATTATTTGCAGCATGCCAATCGCATCCAAGCTTCGGTATTCGTTCTTCAAGGCTTAAATGATTGGAATGTTAAACCAGATCAAGGTATTCGTTTGTATGAAAAGCTTCAAGAACTTGGTAAAGATCGTATGATGTTGTTGCACCAAGGACAACATATATATACATATCATCTTGAGGATAGTCCTACATTAGGATTGATCGATCGTTGGTTGGATTATTATTTAAAAGGGATTGATACAGGTATTCAAAATGAGTCTAAGATTTATATTGAGAATAACTTAGATCAAAAATTGTGGATGCAAGAAGAGGTTTGGCCACCTAAATCTTATAAGTCCTATCGTGTACAAGGGAATGGAAATCAGATGATTGTGGATGATTTGTCGCAAACGATTTATGATCGTAAACAAAAAAACACAAAGGCATGGCTGGATGAGTTGGTTTTAACTCAAAATGCGCATTCGCTTTCTTTTGATTTAGAAACAATGAAGGAAGATACGCGTTTTGCGGGAAGAGCCAAAGTTTCTTTTAGGGCTCGAATTCAACAGCCTACGGCCATTTTGAGTGCAATGCTTGTGGAAAAGGGAAAACAAGTTCGTTTGACATCGAATTTGGATGGGGATGAAAATCATTCTTTTGTCTTTAAAATGGAAGAAAAACCATCCGATTATTTTGTGATTACACGAGGTTGGATGAATGCACAAAATCGTTTGAATAATTATTCAAAGGAAGCCATTGATCCAGATACTTGGTATACATATTCATTTGACTTTGTCAGCAACGACTATACAATTCCTAAAGGACATACATTATCATTGATCTTGTATGGAATGGATGTGGACCAAACGCAATTGCCATTTGTGGTGACAGAAATCGAAGTGGATACTACTTCTATTGTTTGTGATTGTCCAATTGAATAATAAAGTGGGTTCAAATCGAAAGGATTTGAGCCTTTTTCAATGCAAAAAAAGACCAGCAACAACTGGTCCACATTTAGAGAGTCAGGAAAGTATAAGAATAGTTAGATATCAAATGTGTTAGAATGACTCTCTAGACAATATTATTCTAGCACGAATCTAAACCGTTGGACAACAAATTTTAGAGGAGAGAACTAGATATTATGCATACATTACGGAGAAGTCTAGTTCTCTAATCGATGTTAGATGAGCGGAACTCAAATGGGTGTTGGCGTAATACCATTTGTTTGTATTGGCGTAAATTATTTCTCATCCAACCGGGTTAGTATATCAGAAATGGTACCTTAACGACGTACCATATGTTCACAGAAAAAAACGAATACACTTAGGAAATGAATTAGGTTGATATGCGTAAAGGGCTTTCATCTAATTATATAGATAGACTATGCAGATGTTGGCTTAATGTAGGAAATTATGAAATATTATTTGTGATTTGACATTGGTGGAAATTCGATGAAGAGTGGACTTCTTAGTCGTGAGGGGAAAATTATTGAGAAAAAATCATATTCGATGACAGATACTTTTAAGGTGTTGTACATATCGTCAAGATGCTAACTTACTTGGTGCACTCGCAAATTATATGGGTCGTAATGAATAGGAAGTGACCAGGAAAGGAAAAAGAAGACTTATATTAAACAAGATAAAAATAGGGAACTTTTTAGTGTGGCATACATGAATTGCTCCCTATTTATGTTTATATATCTTTATTATTTAAGCATCAAAATGGTGATATAATACTTTCTTGTAGAGGGCATGAAATGAATTTTAAAAGGGCATTAAATAAAGAACAGACGACATGTATCAATGGAATTTTTGTGTTGTTTGTGTTCTTATCACATTTTGGACAATATGAAACTATGCCATGGAATAATCTTTTATTGGCAATTGGACAACTCATGGTTGCACCATTCTTGTTCTATTCGGGATATGGCATTATGGAACAAATTAAAAGAAGAGGTATTGTGTACATTGACAGCATGCCAAGAAAAAGAATATTGAAGTTTTATATTCACTTTTGTATGGCATTATGTATTTACTTGTTTTTATCATTCTTATTAGGAAAGGATTATTCCTTTGTTCGTATTGTATTCTCATTTACGGCATTAAGTTCGATTGGAAATAGTAATTGGTATGTGTTTGCGATATTAGCAATGTATAGTATTGTATATATCTCGTTTAAACAATGTAAGAAACATAGTATGACTTCATGTATAGTATTTACCATTCTATATATAATTTTGATGGATGTAATAAAGAATCAAGCTTGGTGGTACAATATCATTCTTTGTTTTCCTGCAGGTATGATTCTATCTAAATATAAAGATCGGGTTTGTTCCATCATTCGAAAACCTGTATTCTTTGTATTTATGATTACTTTAGCTTTTAGTTTATATTGTCTTCACTTACCAATACTCGCATATGAAATAATTTCGATTGCGTTTTGTTTCTTGATTGTGGATATATGTGCATATAAAGAAATTAAAAATAGTTTATTTCATTTCTTGGGTCAATATGTATTTGAAATCTACATACTTCAAAGAATTTCAATGAACTTGTTTGACCGATATTTAAATGACTGGATCTATCTAGTGATGTGTATTCTAGTCACTTTAATTCTTGCCTATTACTTTAAAAAGCTAGAGACAAAAGTGGATGGGTTACATATTTTTAAAAATTTTAGTTGACAAAAAATATCATTTTCCTGTATATTTTTTGCGTACAAATCGTACAGAAATTGACCGCCTAGATATAGGCTAAGGCTACACGGACGGTCGGGTCAAATGCCGAAGACTTGTTGAAGAAGCAAGAACCGTATTTAGGGAATACGGAAGGGTGTTTACCCTTATTGATTGAGTTAAAAGCTCAGTTTTGTAAAGTACAATATACCTTATAAAATGGTCAATAAGCTGGAATTTCTGTTACGAAAAGTATGCAGATAGATGATGGACGAAGATAGGTGTATATTGTGTGCCTATCTTTTTTTGTGTTGGTAAAGGAGAAGAGGAATATGAAAAAGATTTTACAAGCAAGCCTTAGTGCAGTATTGGTGTTGAGCCTAGTGGGTTGTGGTTCGACAAAAGATGAGGCCATCTATCAAGATTCGATTGATGCCTACGTGAATGAAATTGATATGGACTATGCGTATGACTTCACAAAAACATTGTCTACAGATACTTCATTACATGATAATTCACTTGGATTTAGAACGAGTGGTTCCGATGCAGAACATAGAACCGCCAATTATTTGGCCAAGGAAATGAAGGCCATTGGTTTAAAGAATGTAGAAAAGATACCTGTGAATGTGGATAAGTGGCAGTATAATGATGCTTCACTTACGATTGAAGGAACAAATATTGATTTGATGCCCGTATCGTATATGGTGAATGGTACAGATGAAAATGGGATTACAGCACAAATCGTAGATTGTGGTACTGGTTTTGCGAAAGACTATGAAGGCAAGGACGTTGAAGGTAAGATTGCGTTAGTTGGTGTGGATCAATTTAATGAGTCTTGGATTGGCGGCTATATCTATGATGCTTATGAACATGGCGCAAAAGCATTAGTTACATACGATTTGGATGGATATGGAAGATTTAGTGATGATGATCACCAGATTCAGGATGTTTGTGCAGAAGATATTATGCCTACGACAATCATCACAATGAGTGAGTACAAACAAATCAAAAAGGCTTTAAAGCAAGGTCATGATATGGCCACTTTAAAAGTGGATAGTGTGATGGAAGAAGGCAATGGTACAAGTTATGATGTGGTTGGCTATATTCCTGGTAAGTCACATGATCAACAAATTATTTTTGCCGGACATTATGATATGCATTTTACTGGTTTTCAAGATGACTGCAGTGCTATTGGAACCATTATGTCAATGGCTAAGACAATGATCGATAGTGGCTATGTGCCTGAAAATGATATAGTGGTTGTTGCGCATGGCGCTGAAGAATGGGGCGCAACAGGCACTGAATTTGACTGGACAAGAGGAGCCTATGAATTGATTAACAATGTACATCCTGAGTGGGCTAATAAAACTTTAGCTTTATTTAACTTTGAATTGGATGCCTATGATAATGGTTCAGATACATTCATGGTGACTTGTGTTCCTGAATATGCGTCTTTAGTGAAAAGCTTAGTCGATTCAGGCGCATTGGATGGTGCTGTAAAAGAATATAAGAATGGTATTTCTGCAAAGACATATGATACAACGACAATGGAAGATGGTGTTTCCTATCGGAATGCGGGAGTTCCTTATTTTTTGAATACAACTGATACTTGTTCTGGAGAAACAAAGGATGATGGTGAATATACTTGGACACAACTTCATTATCATACAGAATCCGATAATACGGATACGTATAGTGAAAAGGTGATGAAGGCTAATATTGCGGTATTTGGAAGTATGGCTATCGCTATCGATCAGCTTCCAGCTATGTCTTTAAATATGCAGGCTACCATTGATGATTTAAAGGAAAGCTTTAATGAAGATTTGGCTTTAGAAGCGGGTGTTTCTAAAAAGGATTGGGACAAGGCTTTAGCTGTTTTCGAAAAAGAAGTGGATGCACTAAATAAAGAGGGTCAAGACATTAATGATCGTTATGTAAAGGCGATAAACTCTAAATTGGATATTACTTCGATTCAAAAAGAAGGAAAAGCCTACAATGAAAAAGTATTAGACTTATTTAAATACGTACAGGATAACTTTGTCGGAATTGTATTCTCGAGTGATGTTGTGATGAAACACGTGGGATATCAAAACAACATTGAATATATGGATGAAATTATTCAAGATTTGAAGAAAGACAAAGTAAGTGATGCATTGGATGTGGCATACCAATTAAATGGTTTGTGTGAATACAATTATTACTTATTCTCACCAAATGCGGCTGCTAAAATTGATGCGCATGCAGATAAGGCGGTTGAAAACAATAAGTGGTGGGGCAATGATAAAGGCTACTATTTCACAAATACAAAAAACGCTACAACATCTTTATTAAATAAAGAAGATGGAGATGATGTAAGTGAAGAAATTAAAGTATATGAAAGTGCTAGAACGAAACAGTTAGATTATTATAAAGAAGTGCTTGAAAATGAAATCTTGGCAATGAACAAGATAGATCAATAAATACAATGGCTTGGCTATATATGCCAAGCTTTTTGGTGTGTGCCGGGCATGGTATGAATTCAGTTGGAGATAAACCAACCACAGGTAGTTACCGCTAAGTGTAGTGAACCACAAGCCGTTGACAGTGATGTCATGGGTGAAGGAAGTGGTGTAGCAATTCTTTTGAGCGTACGCACAGAAACTTGATGAGGCCAAATGGTGGATGAGATTGCATTACAAATCGAAGTCCAAAAGGTAAACGTAAAACCAAGACAGTAAATCAAAACGTTGTGAAAAAAATAGGACCCATGTCTTACCCCGGGAGGCCTCATGGACAAGGAATGCTAGTAAACTTTAAAATCAGTTGAGATGGTACTAATATTGTGTAAAAGGATGATTTTGTGTTCTTTTAGAATGCTAAATCGTATCTAATTCAACGAAAATAATACGTTTTAGATCAAATGGAAACTGTTGAACGTAATTCACAATGTTGTCACATTGAAGTTTTATAATTAGAAGTGCTACTGGATGAAGTAATGGTGAACCCTCTGAATTTAATAAAGAAATCTGCTTGAGTTCTCGGCAGATTCTTCAATTTTTTTCAGGAGGACGTGTTTTATGTATATTTATCTATACATTGATGCTGCCCTTGACTAATGACCATAGAAGAAATACTAAAAATCACATTAATTATTATAGAAAAATGTAAAAGACACTAGTTCACATCACCACAATGGATTACTAGTGTCTTTTGACATTGTAAATTCAGAGTGACCACTGCATCCAGTAGCCTTCCTGTATCTGTATTATACCGATAAAGGAAAGTTTATGCAAATGATGTTTTTGCTAGATGGAGTTTTCAATTTTAATATGATAAATTATATAAAAGTGAGGTTTTTGACTATGAAGAAAGTGCTTTTTATCTGCCATGGGAACATCTGCCGTAGTGTTAGTGCTGAGTATATTATGAAAGATTTGGCAAAGAAAAATGGAGTCGAACTATATGTTTCTAGTGCAGCTACAAGTCGTGAAGAAATTGGTAATGATATCTATCCTCCGGCTAAGCGTAAACTAAAAGAAAAGAGGATTCCATTTTCTAGACATTACGCAAGACAAGCTACAATGAGTGATTATTTGTCGTATGATTATTTAATTTGTATGGATGAAAATAATATGCGTAATCTAAATCGTATGTTCAATAATGATCCTTATCACAAGATTTATAAATTATTATCAAGAGATGTTTCGAATCCTTGGTATAGTAATGATTTTGAAAAAGCTTATAATGATATTAATGAGGGTTGTAAAGCCTGGTTGGAGAAATTATCATGAAACAGAATCTACATACGCACTCCATCTTTTGTGATGGAAAAGATACGATTGAAGAAATGACTTTAGAAGCCATCTCAAAGGGCTTTGACATTCTTGGGTTTTCAGGTCATGGATATTTGGACGTGGATACAAGTTCCATGCGAGATACTTCAGGATATATTTCAGAGGTTGAGAGAATTAAATTGAAATATTCTTCATCTATTCAAATCCATTTAGGCATTGAAGAAGATATGTTAGGAAGAATTGCTGAAAAAGCTCCATTTGAATACGTGATTGGAAGTAAACACTTTTTAGGTGAGACTGCTGTGGATTATTCAAAGCCTGTATTTGATTCTTTATTTGAATCCTATTCTGGTGACTATAAAAAGATGTGTAAAGACTACTATTCAGACTTATCGGATATGTATGATTGGCAAGAAGTGGATATCATTGGACATTTGGATTTGATTACCAAATATAATGAGGACGAGTCTTATTTTCAATTTAATGATAAAGACTATATGAATATTGTTTGCGATTGCATTGACCGATTGTTGATCAACGATAAGATTTTTGAAGTGAATACAGGAGCTATCGCCAGAGGCTATCGTAAAACACCATATCCATCTAAGAATATATTGGAATATTTATACGCAAAGAATGCGCGTATTTGTCTAAACAGTGATTGTCATGATAAGAACTATTTGGATTGTGCTTTTGAATCTAGCTTAGACTTGATTCAATCTTGTGGATTTAAAGAACTACAGATATTAACCAATGATGGTTTTGTACCAGTTAAAATTAAATAGAGTAGACAGTGAAGGTGTTCTTGTGATAATCAATTAGACCTTCACTTTTCATTTTGGAAAGCTCTTTTGATAAGGCACTTCGTTCTACGTTTAAATAGTCAGCCATCTGTTGACGATCAAGCGGAATCTTAAAGGTAGAATTTTGTGTTTCTAGTTTCATAAACGATAAGTATGACAACACTTTATTGCGAATGGTTTTGTTGGAAATATGGAATATGTGTTGTGACAACATCTTGTTTTTATTTGAAAGTATTTGAATCATTTGATTCTTTAATTCTGGGGATTTTTCTAAGGCTTGAACATCTAAAAATTGAATCGTACAATCCTCGATGGCTCTTACATATACATACATAGGTGTTTTGGTTAGGGCATAGCTTTCCGCAAACATTTGATTGGGACCTATACGTGACAATAGGGAAACATTGCCTAAAAAGTCTACAGTTTCTATGACAACACTTCCTTCTTTGACAATGCCAATGGCTTGAGGAATATCTTCTATATGATAAATAATTTCATTTTTCTTGTATTTTTTTAATTGTAAATCCATAAATATCTCCCTTTCGTGGTTTAAACAACATAAATTTAATGTATTATACACTAAAATAAGTTCATAAGAAATGAGGATGATTCTATGTTAAGAAAAATAATTCAAATTGATGAAGATAAATGTACAGGATGCGGTATCTGTGTGGATGCCTGTCATGAAGGAGCCATTGGCTTAGTGAATGGAAAAGCGAAATTAATGCGTGATGATTATTGTGATGGACTAGGGGATTGTTTACCAACATGTCCTACAGGTGCTATTTCATTTATTGAAAAAGATACTCTAGCTTATGATGAAGAGGCTGTAAAAAAGAATATGGAAAAGCGCATGCAAGAATCGGGCACCATGCATTCAGGATGTCCTGGGTCTATGATGCATACACTGAATCCAGTTGTATCAAGTCCATCGATTGATGTATCAAGTCAATTAACATCTTGGCCTGTTCAAATTAAGCTAGCACCTATCAACGCACCATTCTTTCAACATGCTAAGCTTTTAATAGCTGCGGATTGTACAGCCTATGCCTATGCCAATTTCCATCAGGAATTTATGAAAAATAAAGTGACTCTAATTGGATGTCCAAAACTCGATGGTGTGGATTATTCAGAAAAGCTTTGTGATATTATTCGTATGAATTCGATTGAAAGTGTAACCATTGTTCGTATGGAAGTACCTTGTTGTGGTGGTCTTGAAAATGCGGTTAAGAAAGCTTTGCAGGAAAGTAAAAAATTCATTCCTTGGCAAGTCGTCACAATTTCAATTGATGGAAAAATTTTAGATTAAACCTTAAAAAAGTGCAGTTAACGTTACAGATACTGCACTTTTGTCATTTTCTGACACGTTAAACAAAAAAGTATCACCGTAGTGATACTTCAATGATTATTCCTTTGTGATTTCTTTATAGCTAGCTAGACCATAAGCACTATCTGCAAGTGTACCTGCATTGACAATAGCTTGTTCCATTGCTTTTACGGCCATGATTCCAACTAGATCTTGTTCTGCAGGAACTTTATTCGATGTCATCGCAAAAATAGTATCTCCATCACTTGAAGTGTGGACTGGACGGATACATCTTGCATATCCATTATGTGCCATACTCGCAATCTTATTCATTTGTGCTTTATTTAAATCCGCATTTGTGATGATACAACCAATTGTCGTATTCATACCACAAGAATTGATCATCTTTTCAGCTGCCTTTAAGATTTCATCTTCACTAAACAATCTTGTGTTTGTGTTTTTATCGTAGATACCTGCAATTGGTTTGTCTGAATTTGGATAGAAAATATCACCACACGCATTCACAGCTACAATAGCTCCTACTTTTAATGGACCCATTTGTAGGGCTGAAAATCCAAGTCCTGCCTTCATCGCATATTGAGGGCCAAAGAATTTACCAACACTAGCCCCTGTTCCTGCACCTACATTTCCTTGTTTTGGATCATTTTTTTCAGCTTCCATACAAGCATCATAACCCATTTGTTTGTTTGGATACGCTTTAGAATTACCTACACCACAATCAAATAGACAAGCTTCACATACGATTGGAATATAGATATTTTTCATGTCAAAACCAATTTCGTGTTCGCTCAAATATTGCATAACACCACTACTTGATTCTAAACCAAAAGCACTACCACCTGATAATGTAACCGCATGAATCTTTTGAACCATGTTCTTTGGATTTAATAAATCTGTTTCACGAGTGGCTGGACCACCACCACGTACATCTACACCAGCTGTGGCTCCTTCTTTACATAAGATGACTGTACAACCAGTCGCATTTTCTATATCTTGTGCACTACCAATTTGAAATCCTTCGATCTCATTGATTTGAATTGTCTTCATTTTTTGATCTCCTTTAATTCATATAAATCATTTCTACGTACCTTCCAATAAGGCATCCTTTTTCTTACTTTTTCAATGTCGTTTAAATCGATATCTACAACTTTGTATGCTTCTTCTTCACCCAACTCCACTACAACATTGCCAAAACCATCCACAAGAATAGAGTGGCCTCCTGAAGTATAGTTTTTATACGTGTACTTAGCTGGGGCAACCCCACACAAAAAGACTTCATTTTCTAAGGCGCGTGTTTGAGTAAATAGCTTCCAATGTTTCTTTGTAGCCTGCTCATTAAAGGCAGCCGGACAAAATAGAATTTGTGCTCCATTTTGAGCTAGAATCCTAGACACTTCTGGAAAGCGAATGTCGTAACATAATAAAATGCCACATCTTCCCCATGGCGTATCAAAACATTGTAGGTGATTTCCTGGTACAAACACTTCATTTTCGCAATAATCCTGTCGATTATGAAATTCAAAAAGATGTGTTTTATCATACGAACAAACAATGTCGCCATCACAATTTAATATGTAACAGCGATTGTATTTGTCAGCACAAATGGAACCAGCCACAATCCATATCCTATGCGATTTAGCTAGTTTTTTTAAAGCCATCAAACTTTCATCATGACGCAAATACGCTGTTTTAAGTGCATCATTATGATAGGGACAATTCCACATTTCACAAAGAACTAAAATATCACAGTCTGGAATATTTTTTAGTTTAGCTATATTTTGTTGGTTATCCATTGAAACAGACATTTGGTACATACAGATCTTCATATAGATTATGATAGGCGAAAAGTGACTACTTTTCAAGGTGTGCAAAGACTAACATGTGTTTATTTACTACTGGTTTGAAATCGTTTACAATGATTTTAGGAGGTTTGTATCATGTATAAAATTATAGAAGTAAAACAAAGTGTATTTGAAGATAATAATAAAGATGCGAACAAATTAAGAGAAGAATGTAAAGATAAAGGTGTGTTCTTATTGAATGTTATGTCAAGTCCTGGAGCAGGGAAGACAACAACTCTATCTAGAACGTTAGAAAGACTAAAAGATACAATGAGAATTGGTATTATGGAAGCGGATATTGATAGTGATGTAGATGCCAAAACCATCAGTGAATATGGCATACGCACGATTCAACTACATACAGGTGGTATGTGTCATTTAGACGCAGATATGACTCGTCAAGGATTGCATGAAATGGGTATGGAAGATTTAGATTTGGCTGTACTTGAAAATGTAGGAAATTTAGTATGTCCTGCTGAATTTGATACGGGATCCACTAAAAATATGGCTATCTTAAGTGTTCCAGAAGGAGATGACAAACCTTTAAAATATCCATTGATGTTTCAAGTGTGTGATGTGGTTTTAATTAATAAAGTGGATGTATTGCCATACTTTGATTTTGATGTAGAAAAATGTAAAGAGAATATTTTGTATCGTAATCCAAATGCGAAAATTTTTGAGGTGTGCGCAAAAACGGGTGAGGGAATTGATGACTGGTGTAAGTGGCTTGAAAATGAAGTAAAGGCCTGGAAGGAATAATATGACATATCGAGATAATATTGATAAACTGGCAAGGCGTATCACGGATCGTATTCCAGCTAAAGTAAAAAAATTATCCCAAACAGACCCTGAATATGAGTGTTTAAATGAAATCTTAAATGATGAACAATGCGATTTATGTTTGTGTTTTGAAGTGCGTAAACCACTTTCTTTTGAAGAAGTAGTGAAAAGAAGTGGATGGCCAGCAGGAAGAGTAAATCGTGTATTAAATGAAGTATGCGACATTGGAATGATTGAATACAACTGGGAAAATGAGGATCATCATAAACAGTTTGTGCTTCCTCAATTTGTTCCTGGAGCAGCTGAATTTATGGTTATGAATAAAGATCTTGTGGAAGAACATCCAATTGTTGCGGATTTCTTTGAAAAGATGACGCGATTACCACTTGAAAAGGTAACGCCAATGGTTCCACCTGGAGGAGCGGGTATTGGTATGCATGTTATTCCTGTGGAAAAGGCGATTCATGCAAATCAGCAAGCGGTAAGTGTAGAAAAGATTTCGCATTGGTTGAATAAATACGATAAATACGCACTTTCTCCATGTTCATGTAGAAGACAACAACGTGTTAGAGGTGAAGGAACTGGTGATGTTGAAGCGGATGTTTGTATTGCGGTAGGTGATATGGCAGATTATGTTGTACAGACAAACAAGGGTGGACATTATTGTACGTATGAAGAGGTTATTGAGACTTTAGAACGTTGCGAAAGAAAAGGTTATGTTCATCAGATTACCAATATTGATGGAGAAGATAAGATTTTTGCGATATGTAACTGTGCACATGGCGTATGTAATGCATTAAGAACGAGTCAATTGTTTAATACCCCAAATATGTCGGCAAGTGCTTATAGGGCTCATGTGGATAGTGAAAAGTGTGTTGCGTGTGGAAAGTGTGTGGAAATTTGTCCTGTAGGAGCGGCAAAATTGGGTCAAAAACTTTGTACAAAAGCTGGACCTGTATCGTATCCTAAACAGGAACTTCCTGATGATGTAAAGTGGGGCCCTGAAAAGTGGAACTGGAATTTTAGAGATACAGCTAAAGTCAACTGTTATGAAACTGGAACATCACCTTGTAAGAGTGCATGCCCTGCACATTTACCGGTTCAAGGCTATATTAAGATGGCGAAAGAAGGTCGCTATTTGGATGCATTAAAGTTAATTAAAGACTTTAATCCATTTCCAGCCGTATGTGGAGCTATTTGTAATAGAAGGTGTGAACAACAGTGTACGCGTGGATTGATTGATGAGCCTTTGGCTATTGATGAAATCAAGAAGTTTATTGCCGAACAAGAACTTTATGAAGATAAGCGTTATATTCCTTTATGTGAAAATGTCGAAGGAAAATTTTTCACAAATAAGATGGCCATTATTGGTGCAGGTCCTGCTGGTATGAGTGCCGCTTATTATTTAAGAATAATGGGCTATCCTGTCACAATATTCGAAAAGGAAGAAAAACCAGGCGGTATGTTGGCATATGGTATTCCTTCTTTTAGATTAGAGAAGTCTGTGATTGAAGCTGAAATTGAAGTGTTAAAAGCTATGGGTATTGAGTTCAAGTGTGGCATAGAAGTAGGTAAAGACATTTCGTTGGATGATTTAAGAAATGAGGGATATGAAGCATTCTATGTGGCTATTGGTGCTCAAGGATCAAGAAAATTAAATATTCCAGGAGAAGATAATGCGATGGTTGAATCTGGAATTGATTTCTTGCGAAAAGTGAATAAAGTAGAAGATCCTAATCTAATTTCTGGCGATGTGGTTGTCGTTGGTGGTGGAAATGTTGCGATAGATGTAGCTCGTGCCGCTTTAAGAAGTGGGGCTGAAAAGGTACATTTATATTCTTTGGAACAAGAAGCTGAAATGCCGGCAAGTTTTGAGGAAGTACAAGAGGCAAAAGAAGAGGGAATTCTTCTTCATTGTGGATGGGGTCCAAAGGAAATCTTAGAAGATTCAATTGTATTTAAACAATGTGTAAGTGTAAAGGATAAAACAGGAAGATTTAATCCAAGCTATGATGAAAGTGTTTTGGAAACTATACAATGTAGTCATGTATTACTTTCAATTGGACAAAGTATTATTCCAATTCAAGGATTGGATGTAGAAGTAAATACAAATGGAACAATCAAAGCAGATGGTACAACACTTCAAACATCTGTTGAAGATGTATTTGTTGGCGGTGATGTGTATACAGGTCCAAAATTTGCGATTGATGCGATTAGTCATGGTAAAGAAGCAGCTGAATCTATGCATCGTTTTGTTCATAAGGGGCATTCTCTAACAATTGGAAGAGACTTACATTTATTTAATGAATTTGATAAGAATAACGCATTGATTGATATTGATTTTGATCATGCCAAACGACAGATACCTGGTATTAAAAAGGGGTTGGGTGAAAAATCCTTTAGAGATTTACGTTCAACATTTACAGAAGAACAAGTTAAGATTGAAGCCAATCGATGTCTTGGATGTGGTGCAAGTATTGTGGATACCAATAAGTGCATTGGTTGTGGTTTGTGTACGACAAAATGCGAATTTGATGCGATCCACTTAACGCGTGATATCAAAGATGGCGCAAGAATGGTTAAGGCGGAAGATAAGATGAAAGCTATCTTGCCGTATGCAGCTAAACGCCAAATCAAGATTATTCACAATAAGAAGAAATAGTATGCATGAATTAGGAATTGTTGTACATATTTCAAAAACATTGGAAGAACTTGCACAAGAAAATAATATTACAGATATTCGTAGAGTGACTTTGCAGATAGGAAAAGTAAGCGGAATTGTTCCTGAGTATTTAGTGGATTGTTGGAAATATTATAAGAAAAAAGTTCCTTTAATTGAAAACTCAACACTAGAATATGAATGGATTGAAGCCATTACGATTTGCGATGAATGTGAAAAAACATATGATACGATTCAATATGGAAGAGAGTGTCCATATTGTAAGAGTGAACATACAGTTCTTTTTCAAGGTAATGAGTGTCTCATTAAGGAGATTGAAGCCGAATAAGCGTCGAAAGGCGCTTTTTTTAGAAAAAGTTTTTTTTTGCGTATATGAGTATGTAGGAAATGCCTACTAGAATTGAGGTGCTCATGCATAGTGCAAATTTATTAAATGATTTCGCCTTCAAGTATGTTTTTGGCGAAGATTGTAAAGAGGCTAATGATGCCTTAAAATCATTACTTACGGTATTTTTAGAAAGGAAAGTCCATCATGTGGTTGTTAAAAATTCAGAATTGGTAAAATACTATAGTAAAATGAAAAATCCAAGATTGGATTTGTTGGTTGAATTTGATGATCGAACGATGGTGGATTTAGAAATGCAGTTAAGACAAACTCAAGATCATCTGCCGATTCGCTTTAGTTATTATTTGGCTAGACTTCATAGTTCTCAAGAATTGGAAGGAAAATATTATGGAGAGTTAAAGGAAACAATTGTCTTAGTGTTATTTAATGTGAATTTAATTGATAATAATAGAATGTGTAACACATTCACATTGAAAAATGAGGATGGCTTATCTTTTGTGAAAGAAACAGAAGATCGTATGAAGATACGAACGGTTGAAATGGCAAAGTTGGATGTAAACAAGCCGCTTAAAGAAATGAATGAACAGGAAAAGATGATTTATTACTTTTTGAATTGCCACAAGGGAATGGATGATAGTAAAATTAAGGTCATGATAGAAAGTGATGGGGTGATTCAAATGTTAGAGAAGCGTGTAGAAACCATATCGGATGATGGTTGGAAAAAATAATAGAAGATTTTAGAAAACTACATGAAAATGAAGAGCGAATGGAACGACAACTTGAACTTGAAGAGGCTCATAAAGCACAAGAAGAAGCAAAAAAGGCATTACAAGAAGCGAATAAATTAAGCCAAGAAGCTGACAAGAAAGTAGAAGAAGCAAATAAACAAGTGAAACAAATGGTTCGTAAGATGTATGAAGATGGTTTTAGTCTTGACCAAATTTCTGAATATTGTTCACTAAATGTGGATGAAATTCAGGTGTTGATAAAATCATAAATTTTCTGTTGCATTTAAAAAAATGTTTGTTTATAATAAAGCCATCCTTTGTAAAGGCAATGAAAAGAAGAAGTAGTCGTGGATGCTGCTGATAGTGAGTTCCTGATGGTGGAAATGGAACAGTAAGCACAGGGTGAACGTGTCTTAGAGCTAAGCTTTCGAAGATTGAGGAAGCTTCGGATACTCCCGTTATGAGTTAAGGGCTTGTACATTAGTGCAGGAAATAAGGTGGTACCGCGATTTTATAGTCGTCCTTGTATATTCAAGGACGGCTTTTTTTTATTAGAAGGGAATGGTAGATATGAAAAAAGGATTTAAATTAATTTCGGCATTTTTAGTAAGTTTTATGATCATGATGTCTAGTGTTATGCCTGCATTTGCCGATGAAACAGATACATCAACAACAGGCGATTTATTAGACAAGATTCAAGAAAGAGGAGAATTGATTGTAGGTACATCTCCTGATTTTCCACCTAATGAATTTATTGACTCAACAAAAACAGGACAAGCGCAATATGTAGGTTCTGATATTGAATTAGCAAAATATATTGCGAAAAAGATGGGTGTTAAATTAACAATCAAAGCCGCAAGTTTTGATACAGTTTTGGCAAATCTTCAAACTGAAGAAATTGATTTAGCAATTACTGGATTGGCTTATACACCAGCACGTGCGCAACAGATGGAAATGTCTATTGGATACAATATGACAGAGGATACTGGTGGGCAGGCTGTTATTATCGCAAAAAAAGATGCAGATAAATATAAGAAGTTAACTGATCTAACTGGCTTAAAGGTGGCTGCTCAACAAGGATCAATCCAGCAGCAATATACAGAAGATCAAATTCCGGACGCAAAACTACAATCCATTTCAAGTATTGATGATGGTGTTGCCCTATTAAAGAATGGTACGGTACAAGCTGTTGCATGCTCTGAAGGTACAGCTGATGAATATATTGAAAAGAACTCTGAACTTGCGAAGTTAGATGAATTATTCAATATTGATCAAGATTATGCAGGTAATCGTGTAGGTGCTCCTTTAGGTGAAAAGAGATTGATGAAAGAAGTCAATAAAATTTTAAAGGAAGTCAATAAAAAAGGTTTATATGAAGAGTGGTATAAAGCGGCTAAGAAACAGAGTAGTGAACAATTTACTTTAACAGCGACTGGATTCTTTGGAACATGTGTTCAAATTGTTCAATATTGCTGGCCACAATTATTAAAAGGTTTAGGAATCACTTTAGGACTTGCTGCTATTACTGTTATTTTTGGTACAATTATTGGTGGATTATTTGCCCTAGTAAAACTATCAAAGAATAAAATCGTACAAGCGATTGCGGGTGTATATGTAGAATTGATTCGTGGAACACCACTATTACTACAATTATGGTTGTTCATCAATATTTTCTCTTATTTGACAAATGGAAATATGCCAATGATCGTTAGTGTGATTATTGCCCTTGTCATTAATTCAAGTGCATATGTGGCTGAAATTATTCGTTCAGGTATTCAATCTGTGGATAAAGGGCAAAGAGAAGCGGCTAAATCACTTGGTATGTCAAATGTACATATGATGACTAAAATCATTATTCCTCAAGCTATCAAGAATATCTTGCCTGCCTTAGGTAATGAATTCGTTATGATGATCAAGGAAACATCTTTGGCAAGTACATTCTATATTGGAGAATTAATGACTGTTAACAGTGTTATTAAATCGGCTACTTATAAATCCATTGAACCATTAGTAATTGTTGGTTTGATCTACTTTATTGTTACATATTCATTATCAAAATTAATTAAATATATGGAAGGGAAGTTGAGTGTCAGTGACTAAGGAACTAATTGTTGTAAAAGACTTACATAAAAATTTTGGAGATCTTGAAGTATTAAAAGGAATTGATCAAACAATCCATCAAGGAGAAGTTGTTAGTATTATTGGACCTAGTGGTTCAGGAAAATCTACTTTCTTACGTTGTCTTAACTTATTAGAAAAACCATCTAGTGGACAAATTATTTTCGAAGGTATAGATATTGCAGCTGAAAATGTTGATATTGATACACATCGTAAAAAGATTGGAATGATCTTCCAACACTTTAATGTATTTCCACATTTAACAGTTTTAGAAAATATTACCATCACACCAATTCTAGAACTTAAAACACCAAAGGCCCAAGCTGAAAAAGAAGCAATTGAATTGCTTAAAAAAGTAGGCTTGGAAAATAAGAAGGATGAATATCCAAGAAAATTATCTGGTGGACAAAAACAGCGTCTAGCTATTGTTCGTGCTCTAGCTATGCATCCAGATGTAATTTTATGTGACGAACCAACAAGTGCATTAGATCCAGAAATGGTAAAAGGTGTACTAGAAGTCATTAAAGAATTGGCGGATCAAGGAATGACAATTGTGATCGTAACACACGAAATGGGATTTGCTCGTGAAACAAGTGATCGCGTATTATTTATGGATGAAGGTATTATTCAAGAACAAGGAACTCCAGAAGATATCTTTGAACATCCACAAAATCCAAGAACTATCAAATTTTTATCGCAAGTACTATAAGCTTGGGCACATGCTCAAGCTTTTCTGTACGACAGGCAGTCGTGCTTATAGTTGATAATCAATCACCGATTATCAACTGTTTTATTTTAGAGAC